>VOFC01003583.1_pt1 | contig 36002 bp, 46 predicted proteins | sample 5384161 | NCBI WGS metagenome assembly VOFC01 (sample SAMN12384722, study PRJNA508395) | human gut metagenome | isolation source: healthy gut B | host: Homo sapiens | reverse complement strand
CTGTGCGTCCGCCCACGAAATATCCGATGACATAGCTGCCGCCGGACTGATTGTAGAAAACCCAATCGACGAATCCGCTGCAATCCGTCCCGTAGGGACGGTAGGTTCCGGTGGTGGAGCTGCCCGCCGCTGTGACCTGCCGCAGCTCGCCCCAGCGGGCGTCCCAGCCAATTACGAGGGATTTTCCTCCCCAAAAATAATTCACCTTGCCGACAAGAGAACAGGCGGCGCGTACCACCGCTTCGCGCTCCGGCGACAGACCCTCCGGCAGACGCGGAGCAGCGCCGCCGTGTCCCCGCTGACGGAGTACACATCCTCCAACAGCTCCCGCAGAAGCCCCCGCTGCTCCAGCAGTTCGTCCAGCGCTGCGATTTGGTTGCGGTTGAAATGATACTCGGTTTTCATCTCCTCTGCCGTTTTTGCGGTAATGGTGATATAGAGGTTTCTTTCCGTCCAGCCATCGTCGTCGCCGCTGCCGGGGTGATCAATGACTTCAATGCGGTGGGTAATGGTAGTCATATCCCAAAAGACTGCTTTCAGGCGAGCGATGCGGTCGGCGTCCATGGTGGCCACGTCCGCGGCATCCACATCGTTGCTGCCCGCCACCTTCACTGCGAACACCGCCAACACCTCCACCCAATCGGCGACTTCCCCGTCACGGAGATGGAATCATAATCATCTGCTGTTTGCAGGGCTTCCAGCCGCTCATTGAACTCATAATTGACCTGCGCCACCGCAGCGGAGAGCGGCACGACGCCCGCCTCCCGGCTCTCGTTGGAAAAGAGGATGCCGAAGGGTGACGCCACGATTGCCGCCACAAGGATCACCGTCAGGAGCAGCACCAGCACCACCGCTCCGCCGCCTGCCGACAGGAGCGAGCTGACCGCAGATGCCACTCCTTTTCCGATTTCCTTCACTGCCTGGACTGCCGCGCTGCCAAGCTTTTTGGAAGCCCTTCTTCCGCTCTGCGCGGATTCCTGAAGCATCCTCCGCTGCGCCTTTCGCCGTGCCGCCGCCCTTGCGCGACGCATGATGATTGCATTGTTCGGCGCTGCGTGGTCAGTTGGTCGAACGCGCATGGTGCGCGCGGCCTTGGTCATGGCCTGTCTGTTCTTGGGGCCAGGGCTGCCCTTGGCCGATGCCCTCGAATTGCCTTTCTGCGGAGTGGTCATTGTGCCTCCACGGTCGGACCGTGGAGGTATAATGGGGCTCTGCTGTTCTTTTCTTCGGCAAGGTTCCGCCGATAGGCGGCTTTCGCGTCCTGCGCAGCTTTCTGCCGCCCACGCTCCTGCGGGGCGGCTTCTGTGCTTTTTTGTATCTTCGCAATTTTGCGGAAAAACAGTCCGGTTTCCGACTTCATTTCGTGCAGCGGTTTGTACCGGAGAAAAGGCATATTCCATCGGTGTGTCGATGTTCGTGGTTTCGAACCGATCCCCATATCTGCCGCAGTGTGGCTTCCCGACGCACTTTTCTTACCTTGCCGCAGCTTTCCTCGGTAGTGCTTTATCATGCGCCGCGAGGTATCCGCCGCCCCAGCCGCGCCCCGGCGCATAGTTTTCTCCACGCGGTCGGTGGCGTAGCGCACGGGATCATGGGCTCTCCGGCTCTTTTCCCGCTGCCGTTTGTCCATGTGCTGTTTCAGAAGGGAATCGGCGTCCTTGGGTGCGGGGTTCTTCAGCTTTGCCTTGGGCGTATCCATGCCGGGTTTAATTTTCAAGTCCCGCATGGTGTCACTCCTCACCGGGGCGTGTTGACATTAAGCGGTACAGTTCTGTATTTTTGGGCAGCTCATTGGCGAAAGGCACGATGGCTCCGCCTACCTTGATGAGCCCGTGGCCAGCCGGGGCATTGTCCACATAGCTCATCTGCGTATCCGATGCCCCCAGCAGTCGGGCAAGCTGCTCCCGGTCGGTGGTAGCCTGATTGAGCATCAGCAGGAATTCGGAGTTTGCAAACATCATCCGCGCCGTATTGGATAGCAGACATTCCTCTACATTCTGCGTGATGCCGGTGAGTGTCGCACCGTATTTGCGGAACCGCTTCCAGCACTTGTAGAGGAACTCGCTGCTGTAATTGGTAATGCTGTGTCCGCTGCCGCTCCCATTGGCGAAGAACAGATAGATCTCATCGATGTAGACATGGGTGTATTTCCCCTCTCTGCGGTTCTGAATGACGCGGTTATAGATGGCGTCCAGCATTACCAACAGGCCCACAGATTTCAGATTTTCGCCCAGGTCCTGAATATCGAAGCAGAGAATGCGGCTTTTTGTGTTGATATTGGTCTGGTGGGAAAATACATTCAGACTGCCCACTGTGAACAGCTCCAGCGCCAGCGCAATACGGTGCGCCTCCGGGTTGACCTGCTTCATCAGGTCGTCATAGAGGTCCTTCAGCGTAGGCGGCTGTCCCTGATAGTTCTTCAGATATCCCGATAGATGTTTCCCCTACACTGCGGTCAATGATAGACTTCTCCTGCGGCTCGATCTTATCTGCGCCCATAAGCTGCTCATACAGCGACATAATAAACTCAGACTTCATCACCAACGGCTCCGCCGTCCCCATAGCCCTCAGATAAATCCAGCGCATTGATGTGGCAGCCGTTAGGGTCAGAGGCAGAAATGGTGATGACCTCACCGCCCAGCGCTCACCAACTCCCCGTATTCACGTTCCGGGTCTACGATGATAATGTCATGGTCGGTGGAGAGCGCCAGCGCGGAAACCTCCTGCTTTGCTGCCATCGACTTACCGGAGCCGGACACGCCGGTAATAAAGCCGTTGCCGTTGAAAAGATTCCCACGATTGCAGACAATGAGGTTATGCGATACGGCATTGACGCCGTAGTAGATACCGCCCGCGTCCTGAATCTCCTGCGATTTGAATGGCATGAGGACGGCAGTACATTCCGTGGTCAGGGTACGGGTGGCGTCAATACGCTTTAAGCCGAGGGGCAGCACCGTGTTCAGCGCGTCCTCCTGCTGATAGCGCAGAATATTAAATTGACAGCCCCGCGCCCGCCCGATGGCTTGCAGGGCCTCGGTGTCCTGATCGAGCTGTTCAAGGTTATCTGCCAGTGCGTCAGCGTCACCAAAGCCAGCATCATGCGCTGGTCGCGGCTCATGAGGTCGTCCATAAACTCCTTCGTTTCGCTCCGCATCTGCTCCAAATCATAGGGGATGTTGGCGGTGAAATTGTTACTCTGATTTTGCCGCTGCTGCCAGCGGGTAATATCCGATTCCACGGACATAATGCGCTTGCGAATATCGCTCACGGCTTCGTCCATCGCCACAGGGATGATGTCAATAGAGAGCATCATGTTTCGGGGATAGTCCATCAGCTCCGTAATCATCTCGTCGGAAATAAAGCTGGCATACTCCCGCAGGAACAGGGTGCGGCCCACGTGATTGCCCAACTCGTAGTGATTTTTTTGAAAGGAAATACAGTCAGGGGCGATGCTGTCCCGGAAGTCGTGGCCCCTTCGCATGGTGTCCTCCAAATCGAACCGAAATAGCTGCTCCTCGCCGGGACGATAGAAGTCGTGCAGAAGCCGCAGACGGTCATTGACCGTGATCTCCCGGACACTGGATGACATACGGGAAAGTCCTGTGGTAAGGTCAGTTCCGACACGGGAGAAGAACGCGCGTGCCTCCTCCACACTTTTCTTTTCTGCCGAAACGGTGATGTACTTCTCCTGAATGAGATTGTTGCTCTCCGCCGCCTTACCTAACACCAGCCCATTGTACTCGTTCCGGTAGCGGTCACAGCGGTCCCCCTGCATGGGCATGAGCAGCGTCCGACCGAAGTCCTTTTGATTGAGCTGACGGTTAAAGAGTGTGATCTTTGCCGTGGCCCCGATGGGCAGTGAGTTCAAGAAGGAACAGTAGGTCATAAAAAGTTCCCGCTGCTTTTCCGGGGAGGCCACGGCATAATTGACATCAAAAAGCGCCAAGTTTTTGAAAACTTGCCGCTTACCTGAAACACGCCGTCTTGATAAATGCGTTTGATGGGAATAGATTTCTGAACGCTGTGGGGAACGAAAAGGCGTCTCCGTTCTGCGCTGCGCCGATGCTTGAAAAAGATCAATGTTTCTTCACCTCGCGTTTCATCGCTTCTTCATAGTAGTTTTCCGCTTTCCAGACACGCTTGCCTGCCATGATGACCTCTGACTTCAGCCATGCCCATAAAAACCGCTCCAGCGTTAGACCGTTATACTGAAAGAAGCCCGCAGCGGCCACGGGAGCCGCGCCAACGATGCACACCCAGCTCACCGTTTCCCGGTCCAACACTCGGCTCAAGCTGAAATACAGCACCACGGCTACGCCAACCGCCAGAACGGAACAGATGAATTGCCGCACGGACAGTCCGAAAAAGAGCGTTTCGCGGTAAGCTCGAATTTCCTTGTTGATTTTGATTTCCATTAATCCGTCATATAAAGAAAATCTAACGAAAGCTTGTCGTAAGGTTTTTGTTCCATGGCATATTATTTCTGAGCCGCCGAATATGGCAGGATGCCGCCCTTTTCTCGAAGGGCGTAGTTCGATACCTGACTGATGAAGAATTTAATCATCGCCCTCCTCAGCCGTTGCCAAGCATATTATGGGGGTTATAATCCCATGTATTAAGGGATATTAAGAAAAGTTGAGGTGTTCCCAAAAGGAGTTGGCATGGAATTAGTCACATCCTTGGTCAGATCTTTCCCAACAGCAGAATGGCCATTTACACAGATAAATGGAAGGAAATGCTTTCAAGAAAAAATCAAAGGATTGAAGATGATCGTCTTGATGACAGTGAGTGCTTTCAAAAAATTGAGGAGATTATTCGCGCATTTGAAGAAATCGGAAGCGGTGGCGGTATTCGCCATGATTTTGGTTAAAGCCCCAGCATCTCTTTTGCGATATGGTCGGCGGCCTTTACCAAGCCCACCAGTACCAGCAAATTAAATATGACCTCGCCCAAATAGCTCCACACCTGCGTCACTACGGACGCGCTGCTATCCACCACCGGCGTACCGCTGGAGGAAAAGGCTGAAAAGATGATGCAGGCCAGAACGATCACCGCACCTTCCATGCACACACCTACATAGCTTCGAAGGAACGCCTTGCCAAAGTGGGAAGTCCCCTCTCCGGCAAAGGACGCCAGTGCCACCGGCGACAGCGCGGCATACATATAGATCTTAAAAAAGCGCCCATAGACGGTGAGGATCATAATGAAGGCCAGCACCGTAATAAATAGACTTCCCAACAGCGTCACCAGCCAAAGGGGGATGCTCGCAAAAAAGCCCACATCTCCGATGGCATCCGCGATCTCCTGCGGCAGTGCCACGGACGCGCCGGTCAAGCCACCGATGCTGCCCGCCGCCGTTGCCACAATGCCGCTGCACACATCAAATATATTTACCAGCAGGTCCATACCATAGGTGATACCCAGCTTTGCCAGCACAAAGTAGATAAGTGCCGCAGCAAATGCTCCGGCCTTTGAAAGTCCCGAAAGCTGGAAGCGCTGCGAAAGATACCGATGGCAAAGAACAGCACCAGCAACCCGTAGCCGATGGCCTGCATTCCGCCGTTGATGGTCACAATGGTCTGCCAAATGGTGCCACCCTTGAAGGTCTGGGGCGATTCCGTCAGCAGTGACCACATTTCCGTCATTTTACTGTTCCAAACGCCAAAGGCGTTGGTCAGGTTTTCTACGATCCAGTTGTTATCCAAATGAAAATCACCTCCCGCAAGGAGCCGGGAGATCCGTCGCAAGGCAGTATCTCCCGGCTCCTTTCATTAGATCGCGCCGATGGTGGTCAGAATTTCCTTTGCAAAGGCGATCATCAAGCCACCGAAGAGGCACAGGAAGCCCTGCGTTCTCTGGCTGGCATCGTGGGACTGGATGGACATACCCACCTGCACGATGCCCCAGCCGAGAATAATGACGCCCAGCGCCTTGATGATGCTGAAGATAAAATCGGAAAGATTGTTGACAATGTCCAGCGGATCGCCGCCCGCCGCCATCGCGGGCGTAGCGCAGCAAAGGCAGAGGACAGCAGCCCCAGCCGCCGTCCAATAGCGCCGCTTCACCTTATTCGGCTCCGTCGGTTTCCAAAGGTTCTTCTTGTTCAGATTCATGTTTTGTATCCTCCACGTCAATAAATTCGTAATCGTCCAGTGATTTGAACGCATAGGGCAGATCCGGCAGCGCATAATCCGGCGCGCCCAGCGGCTTATGGATATAAGGCTTTGCCTTACCGTCTGTTGTCAGCTTAATATTTGGGTGTCGCTTGATGTTGTACTTTTTGTCCAGTACAGGATCTTCCCCTCGTATAAACAAGATCGCTTTATGGGTGTCCAGTTTTCGTACCTCGTCAATGGTCATCAGGTCGCGGCCCGTCTGCTGGAAGTTGGTAGAGCTGGAGCCGCTGCGCCCCTTCGTTTCTCCGCGTGTGCGGGTTGCGATGGTCTCCTTGCCCAGCAGCTTCACAATAAATTCCAACGAGGTCGGCTCGTTGCCGCCGCCGAGGAAGAGCAGCGTATCGCAGTTGCCGATGATGCTCCCATTCCTTTTCATACAGCGCCTTGATCTGCTGAATGTTCTGCACGATGATGTTCAAGCCAATGTTGTAGCTGCGGCAGGTAGCCAGGATCTTCGGGTAGCTCTCCGGCTGGGCCACATTCGCCCATTCGTCCTGAATGACGCGCACCGGCACAGGCAGACGTCCGTTGTGCTTCTCGTCCGCCCTGCGGTAAAGCTCCTGAAAGCATTGGGTATAGAGCATACCAACAAGGTAGTTCATGCTGCTGTCGTTGACGGGAATGAGGCAAAAAATCGCTTTCTTTTTCTCGCCCAGACTTCCAAAGTCCATCTCATCCTTCCTTGTGATTTCGGCATACTGCGGGATATTGAAGGTCGCCAACCGAACTGCGGCGTTACCACAATGGATTTCGCCGTCTTACCCGCTGCCTGCTTGAAAGCCTTATATTGCTTCACCGCCACATGGTTGGGCTGTTCCTCTTCCAATGCCCGAAAGAGCATATCCAGCGGGCTGCGGTATTGATCGTCCTCCTCCCGCACCTCGGCAAAGTTCATCATGTAGACCAGCATTTCAAAGTTCTGTTCCTCCGGGGGTGCTTCGCTGACAAGGTAGAGCATGAGGGCTGAGTCCAGAGCGATCTCCCCCCGTTCCCAAAAGGGGTCGTTGCTGGAAGCGTTGCGGGGCGTGGTATTTTTGATGAGGTTATCAATGAGGGTCAGCACATCTTTTCACTGTGAATATATGAAAAGGGGTTGTATCCGTCGGACTGGCTTGGGGTCGATCAGGTTGAACACCCGGACTTCGTAGCCCTGCGCTGCCAACAAAGCGCCTGCCGCGCGCAGCAGCTCGCCCTTGGGATCTGTGATAAGATAGGAGCAATTTGCGCTGTAAATATTGGGTTTGCAGAAAAACCGGGTCTTGCCGGAGCCGGAGCCGCCCACCACCAGAACATTCATGTTGCGCTGGGTGATGTAGCCGTCCATGCCCAACCGGACCCGCTGTGTCAAAATGATGTTGGCGTCCTTATGCCGGTGATCCATATACTTCCGGTTCAGTTCCTTGGGATTGCCCCATTTAGCGCTGCCGTATTCCTCGCCCGGTCGCCGGTTCTCCCGGCTGGAGTAGTAAAGTGCGACTGCCACAGCCGTAGAACAGCAGACCCACAAGCATGAATTTCAGTGTGTGAGCTGTCCAGCCAATGGCAAAGGGGCGTTCCAGCAAATCGCTGAAACGCCCCATCCATTGAACGAGGTTCATGCCGTCCTCGTAGGCATAGGCAGCGATTGCCGCCAACCAGAGAACCAACGGGGAAAGCGCCGCCCACACAGGGGCGGCGCTGCGAAAGTCATTCTGCCGCAAGGCTTAGTACCCCGTCTTGGGCAGCTTCGCCGTTGTTTTTGTGTAGACGGTGGTGAGCCAGCGGGACACCGCCTGAATCCACTGCTCGTTGTAAAGGCCACCCACATCTGCCACATTCACAATGCCGGAGTTGTTGGCAAGACCGCTGCGGGCGGTGGCATAGATATAAGGCGTTTCTACCTGTGCAAAGCCCGCCTTTACATTTCCGAACACGAACATGACTTCGGTGACACGCTCATTGGCGGCAAGGCCGAGGACAGCGGGGCGGGCGTCCAATACATAAACCTTGCTTGTACTCAGATTGTCCGCCAAAGTGCGGTAGTCGCCGGAGAGGTTGGTCTTATAGACCACCTTGTAGGAAAGCGGCTGATTGTAGCTGCCGGTGACGATTTTGCTCAGCGTCACCTGCGCGGGAAGCTGATCGCGCCAGTAGAAGGAATCAATGGCAACGGTGGAACTGTTCTTGATGTCGGAAAACACATAGCGGATGGGCTGACCGGGAACGGCCTGCACGGGACCTGTTTTCTTAATGGAAATGCCGGTGGAAACACTGCTGTCCTGCACCTCAAAGGTCACGATCTGCCCGTTGAATTCCAGATAGGCGGTCATCACTGTGGGGTTGATGGAGTAATTCGCGGGCGCTTTGATTTCACGGACGGTATAGCGGGACAGGGGCAGCGTCTTGGAAACGGCGCGTCCGTTGCGGTCGGACTTGATGGTATCCACCACATTACCCGCCTTGTCGTAGATCTCAAACACCGCGCCCTCCAGCAGCGTCCCGGCAGGCAGGCCATTGATAGGATTGTCGTTCGCAGATTTTTTGATGATCTGGATCTGGCCACAGATCGGCGTATTCTCCCATGTCAGCTCCGTCACCTCGCCGCTACGGACATAGACGGTTTTCAGTTCAGTATCCGAAACATATCCCTCATTCTCCAGTTCCCGCAGGTAGTAACGTCCGCTTTCGGTCAAATTGTCGATGTAGACATAGCCGCGCTGGTCGCTGCTATACTCCCCGATGGGACGATGATTGCCGTCATAAAGCAGGAAGGACACGCCGGGGATGCCCTCGCCGGTGATGGCATTGACCTTGTGGATCAGAATACCGGAGATGGCCTTGTTAGTCACCGTCTTGGTGGTCATCTTTCCATCTTCCACGGTAAAATAAATGGGGGTATTGTCCAGCTGGAAGCCCTTGCCTGCCTCAGTCTCCACGGCGTAATAGCTGTCACTTGCCAAGGACACATACACGCGGCCATCCGTCCCGGTGGTGACAGTTTCCACCAGTCCGCCATCGCTGACACGGCGAATCTCAAAGGTGGTGTTGGGGATGCGCTGGGTTTTGTCCGCCGCATTGACCTTGATTAGCTCCACGCCGCCGATGGGGGCGTTATAAAAATACAAAGACTGCGTATCATCGGGGTTGACTACAACGGTTTGGGTGCGGGTATTTTCGTCGATGGTGTAACCGTCGATGGATTTTTCCTCTGTCACCACCAGTGTGCCGGTGACGCCCTTTGAGAATGATCTGCCCGTTTTTATCGGTATAGTACAGACCGTTGGAGCTGATTTTTCCGTTTTCGTCGGGGACGAACTCGCCGGCAGCGGTGGTAATTTTGAACGTAACTCCCGCCAGCGGTTTCTTCGTCACAGCGTCCAGCTTGTTGATAATAAGCGCGCCCTGACGCTTGTTCCAGAAGGTCAGATTTTGCACCGTCCCTGCCTTGATGAGAATGTCCTGGGGTGTGCCGTCCAGCACGAATCCATCCACAGATTTGATCTCACGGGCAACTACGGTAGTACCGGGTTCCAGACCGTTCAAAACGATCTCACCCGCCTTGTCCGTGTAATACACGCCGTCATCGGGGCCAACGGCAGCGCCGCTGCCATCCACTACCTTGAAGGCAACGCCAGAAAGCGGCTCGTTCTCCGTTCCTTCGATATATTTGTGGATCACCAATGTGGTAGAAGGCTCGTTGTCAAAGGTCAGGCTGTTGGGTACACCGCTCCTGACCACAATGGTTTTTGGCGTCTCATCCTTGATATAGCCGATGGGTGCTTTATCCTCAGACACGATAATGGTGGCATTGGGATTCAGGGCCGTAACGGTCACAGTACCGTCAGAGCCGGTGACGAACCGTCCGTTGTCTGTTCCAATGGGCTTGCCCTCACTGTCCTTCACAATGAACTCCGCCTTTGCCAGAGGTTTCTTTGTCAGCGCGTCCCGCTTCAGAATGGTCAGGTTGCAGAGAGGCTTATCATGGAACGTCAGAGGCGCGTTTTCACCCGCCTGCACCGTAATAGTCTGGGGTGTGCCGTCCAATGCGTACCCCTCCGGGGACGAATTTCCTTTGCCACGATGGTCGTACCGGCAGGCAGCTTAGGAAGTTGGATAGCACCGGACTTGTCCGTGGTGAACTCACCGTTGGCGGTGCCGATGAATGTACCCTTATCGTCGGTGACAAGGAAGGTTGCGCCCGCCAGCGGCGTTTTGTTGGCATCATCCGCCAGCTTTTTGATGAGGACGGAGCCGTAAGGCTGGTTGCCGAACCGGAGCGTCACCACATCCTGATCCTTGCCAGTCAGTAAAACCGTCTGGGGCGGGTGTCAATGGAATAGAACGGACTGGCTTTGGTTTCCTCCACGATATAGGTGCCCGCTTTCAGACGGGTGAGGATGATGGACCCGTTTTCCGAAGTGGTGTAAGTACCGATGACCGTGCCGCCCGTGCCGGAAGTGCCACCCAGATAGCGGATCTGGAACTCCGCTCCCCTGTAAGGCCGCGCCGGTTTTTTCATCATACTTGAATACCACCAGCGCGCTGAGGGGGCGATTCTCCCAGATTTTGACCGCGTTTTCGTTGCCAGCCAGATAGAATTCCTGCGTCGGTTCGTCAGCGGGGGCGAATCCGGATGCCGGGGCTTCCTCAGTCACTTTGTACCAGCCGCTCTTGAGGGCATCGCCCGTGAAGATGATCTCGCCATGGTCATCCGTGTAAAAGCTGCCGAGGTCATTCATGGCGCCGGTGCTTGTGTTGTCCGATGCCCACCAGATGTGGAACTTGGTGTTGGGGATGGGATCTTTGGTAACTTCGCACCGCTTGATGATTTTCAAAGAAGGCTTCATGGCGTTGAAGAACGTCACCGTGCGGGTCTCGCCGGAGCCGAGGGCAATCGTCTGGGGAATATCGCAGAGGATCACATCGGAGGGAACATTGACCTCCGTGACCTTGTAGCTGCCCACAGGGATATTCGCCAAGAAAATACGTCCCGCGCCGTCCGTGGTTGCGGTGGTGGAGTAGCTGCCGTCGATCTGCTCAATTTTGTAGGTCACATGGGCAATAGGTTCCCCAGTGGCAATGTTTTTCTTCAGGATTTCCAAACCGGGTTTTACATAGTTGGTGAAGGCGGCCTCCACAGTACCGGCACCGGCCAGCAGGGCGATGTCCTGATGAGTGCTGGTCTTGATATACGGCTCCTCCACAGACCGCTCGGTAACGCGGTACACACCGGGCTGGAGATCGGGCAGTGTCTTTTCGCCGTCCACGGTGACGGTGGTGGAGTAGCTGCCGGTCAGGGCCTCCACCAGAAAGGTCGCTTTGATCTTGGCGAAGGTCTGCGCGTCTGCCTTGGTGATTTTCAGGCTGGGCAGAGGACTGTTGCTGGCGGAAACAGTGTACTGCTTGTCACCGTCGGTCACGTCCACATAGACGCTGTGGGGGGTGGGGTCCAGAGCATACCCCTCCGGAGCTTCCACCTCCACGAATGTCCACAGACCCTTGGTGACGTCCTTTACCTCGATAATACCGCCGTTTTTGGTCACATCACTGCCGACGATCCGACCATCACGGTAGATGTTGAACACAGCGCCATCCAAACCATGGGTAGTCCCCGGCAATCACCTTCTTTTGACGTGATGTCGCCATCACCGGCAACGGGAGGAGGCGGATTGTCACCGCCTTCCGGCTTATCATCCGTCACAACTTTACGGGCTGCGTGATAGGCAAAGAAGCTCTGGCGGCCAGCGGTTCCGGAAGTGGCAAGAACGGCCCACTTGCCAGACACGTCCTCCACGATGGATGCCTGCTTGCCCTGCGCGGTATATTCCTCGATCTGTTTCTGAAGTTCCGCATCCTCCTTAGCTTTCTGCGCCAGCATCCAGTTGTAATAGCCAACATAGGTTTCATAGGTGTCGGCGTTGGCAAAGCCGCCGGCGTCAATGTCACCGGAGGTATCGCCGCCCGCGGATTTGTCGCTCTGGTTGTCCCAGATGTAGGTCTGCAAGGCCATGAACAGACTGCCGGGGATCTCGCCGGTATAGTCTGCGATATAGGACATCATCCATTTGACGTTTTCCTTGGTGATTGTGTCCATCTCACCCAAGCCGGTACCTGGCGACAGCTTTATCCCACAGGGCATCTGCGTCTGCGCCGGTGGCACTTTGGTAGGTGTAGCTATTCAAAAAACTGACCGTCCCGTACCGATAGGAATAGCCGAGATCCATGCAGTAGAGCTGCTTTCCAGCAGCCATAGGCGGGCGGTAGGAATATTGCTGGCGGGTGGAGGTCAGCCGGGTAGACCAGAGGTTGGAGTCTGTGGTTGCTTTGATGCCCGTTCCGCTGCCAGGAAGCTGCCAATGCAGAGGTGGGCAACAGGGTCAGCAAGGTCAAAAGAGCCAACATCGCTGACATGATCCGAGTTTTCCATGTTTTCATACACTGATTTCCTTTCACATTTTCATAATAGAAAAGCAGGCCGTATAACACGACCTGCTCTTTTACAGAAAAGGGATATTTACTTGTTCATAATAGGTATATCTACCTGCGAGATCACACATCCATCATAGAGAAAGAGCTGAACGCAGTACCAGCTTTCCTCTCCGGCAGCATTGATGCCTTGGCAATGCCCACACCGATAGCGTTTAGGCGTTCATTGCGTATATTCCGCAGATGCGTCTCGGAATTGGCCCAGCCATCGACTGCCGCTTCCAGAGGCTCACATCATGTTGGGAAAAGGTAACGTGTGGCGATCCGATGGATGTTTTCCGCCATGTACGTATTGGCAGTCCGTGACCGTATTGAAGTTCCGGCCATCCGGTCTGGTGTGGGAATAGACCGTGTTGGCGGCCATCTCGTCGGCCCGGACCTGCGCCGCCTGCATGAGCTCGTCGCTGGTGGTCAGGGTAGCGATGCCGCTTTTTCCTTACGGAGTGCATTAGTACGGTCAATGATGTCCTGTTTCATGGCATCCACATCGGCTGGGGCTGTAGATTCTGGCTGCGGTACCGGCATTATCCGGGTTCTGCCTTTGCAGGCGCTTTGCCGGTGTAGGGCTTGCCGCTTTCCCACCTGCACACAACCGTTAACGCTGTCCCAATAAACATTGAAACCGACCTGTTCGCCAATGTCACGGGCTTGACGTAGTTGTTGCCTTTGATACGATAAGCTTCCATCTGCACTTCTTTTCCATCTACGACAACGCGATGGTGACTGCGCTCTGCCACGATTCCGGCAGCATACGCCGTGGTGGTGACGCCAGCCAACAGCAGGCCGGTAAGAAAATCGGCCGCAAAACTTCCTCGTCTTCATAGGGTGTACCTCCAAAGTCTTTTGATGGGTTCATGGTATCGCGGCAACTGCCGTGTGTCAAAAAATCCGCCCTGATTTTTCAGAGCGGATTTATGACTTAAATTTGCTTGCTTAAATCTCGGCGGCTATAAACGATACGGCGTACTTCTATCGTGTCGCCAATCACTACATAAAAAGATGGTATAGTTCTTGACTTGGATTCGGTAATAGGGATACCTGCGCTCTTTCGCAGAGTGGTATGGCTCGAATGCTTCTGCACAGGAAAGACGATCTTGAATTGCGTTTTCTACCGCATCGACAAAATCTTCAGCTGCGATTGGGTTTTGAAGCCGAACACTGATATAGTCCACGATTTCATTCAAGTCATCTTCAAAGAGCGGCAGGATACTCAGCTTATAATGCTTTCCGTCCATGAATCCGTCCTCTCACGCGCTTGAATACCTCGTCCCCGGAATAGCGAACATCGCTGGAATCGTGTGCCGAGCTGGGTGGTCAGCTTGATGGTGTCGCCAATGTCAAGGGTGTGAATCTTGCCGAAGTGATTGTTGACACCACGATTGTGGCCGGCAATCGCCACATTGCCTTCCCAGATGGAGGTGCTGGCAAAATGGCCCGCACCCTTGCGGAGCGCGTCTGCATCCGTTCCCTGATACACCCTGACAGACAGGCCAAGGGTGGGAATTTTCAGCGTACCGAGATAGCCGCCGCTGTAATAGAGGTCTTTTGTGACCGCCGTGTACTTCACCGGCGTGTAGGAGCCGGTATTTCCACCAGCGGTGCTGCCGGAAGCAGCGGGCGGCAGAACGGTCACACCGCCTGTGCCGCTGGTCGTTCCCGTGGCCGAACCGCTCACAAGGTTTGGCGTCAGCAGCTCCCCGGCGTTCAGGGTGTAGCTAGTAGGGCTTCCAAAGGCGGGTGGGATGTAGGCGGCATTTTTGCTGCGGTCGGTATTTGCGGGCTCGTCCATCGTAATATAGATGGTATCGTCCGAGGTGGGGCGTCCGAACAGTCCTGCGTCTGGGCCGTCAAAGTGATACTCCAGTGCCGATGCAGGCATGGAAAAAGCCGCCAGCATACAGCAGGCGGCCAGCAGCGTGGTCAGATATTTTTTCATGCGGCATACCCTCTTTTCTTATTGATGTAGTGGTGATAGCCCTTATAACCGGCATAGCCGCAGCCGCCCAGCGCCGCAGCTCCCACGGGGATCAGCAGCCACAGCCAGTTAAAGCAACTGCTGACCGTTGCTGCTTCATTACCGACGCTGGAAAAGACGGCGGTGTAGATCACCGTATCACAGCTTGTACGGGTAACATCGCCCTTGTAGTCTGCCGTGACGGTGTAGCCGGTGGCGTACTTGCTGGTGGCAGTGCCGGTGTAGCTCGCCACAGCAGTATAGCGAATGGGAATATCATAGCCGTCCGTGGGATCAACAGCTGCCTCCTGCCAGCTCACATCGGCAAGGGTCAGGGTGCGGCCATTTTCGTTCACAGACTTGGGAACAAGGGACACATCCGCGTCGGAGAGGTTGGGATAGGTGCGCTCCGCCGTCACCGTGCGGCTGCTGGTTCCGTAGCCCACTGCCTCCACCTGAATGGTAGTGTGGTCAAGGGACAGGACACCCTCATAGCCGTCCTCGGTCTTGACCTCCAGCTTCGGCTCCAGCATTTTCAAAATCTCAGCCATATCCTTTGTTTTGCTGTCCAACGTGACCACCTCGATATGCTCCCGCGTGTCCGTTTCTGTCTGGTCATTTTTCAGCAAATCAAGGAGCGTATAGGTGCGGCCCTCGCGCTCAAAGTCAGCGGTGGGGATCGTGGTGGGATCGTCCTTCGCGGTCAGGTAGTAGACCTTTTCCAAACGATACACGCCGTTTTCCTCACTGGCTCTGACCTCGGCAGGATAGGCGGAAACGCCGGGTAGCGTATCTGCGGCAGAGATCATTGTGGATACCGTATCGGCTTCTGTCATTGGCTCTGCGGCCAGCGCCGCAACGCTCATGCTGCACAGCATCAGCGCCGTGCAGAGTGCAAACGCAACTTTCTTTTTCACGCTTCGTCCTCCTTCCTCAGCGAACGGGCCGGTTCTGTTCCGGCTGCTTGCGCTCCTGCGGAGAGATCTCACGCTGGATATCATTTTGCAGCTTGCGGAAATACTTTTGCAGGCTGTCTACCACGCCGCGGCGATCCTGCGCCTCCATACCGTCAAACGCCTGTCCCACGCGGCTCACATTCGGCTGCGGGATATCAACGCCGAAATTGCGGCAGAGCATATAGCTGACGCACTCGGCATCCATCGCGCAGTCCTCGCGGGTATAGTAGGGATAGCGCCCGTGGTCATGGATGCCGGCGTGGACGATCTCGCGGGAGAGCGCCGCAAAGATCTTGCTGTCGATCAGGCGGCTGGATACCGTAATGCTCTGCGTCTTAGGATCATAAACGGCGTCCTGATACATGGTGCTGCTGGTGACCACGGGAACGGGGGAGCTGTCCAGCAGTCGGCGCAGGGCGGCGTCCATTTCCGGTGTATTGTCTTTCAGACTCAGCGCCGGAACACCGGCCTTGCCGTGGGTCTGGGAAATGTCGAACACACGCCCGATCTTATAGCCGTGATACTCCCTTCCGTCCTTCACATAGGTGTCCGACACGCGGATCTTCATGCCGTTCTCGTCACGGTTAACGCTGCGCCCCAGTCGGTTCCACACCTCCAGGCTGTTGATGTAAGTGATCTCCGGGTTCTGCGCCATCGCCAGCAGCACATTGGATGCGCTGTATCGCGGGTTGATGGCCTGCGTATCCAGATAATGCAGATATGCGCCGGGTTCACTGGTGACGTGCATGACCGCATCGTCGGAAAGCTGCCCCAATTCCTCGCGCTCCGCTGTTTTCTTTGCCTTCCAGTCCTCGTCCCTCTGCTGCTTCTGCTGGATCAAATCGTCTAACTTTGCCATGTTCATTTCTCCTTTTCAAAATCCATTTATTCCCGCGTAGGCATAGCCATTTGAATGGCTTCCCGCACGGTGTCCTTGGTGGGAGCTGTGCCATCCCGTTCTGCCGCGGCTTGCAGTGCCATCAGGCGGCTGCGGACAGAGGGGCGGGCATCAGCCTTCTCCGTAGCCGGTTCCGTAGACGCTCTCGCACCAGTCCCGCGCTCCTTGGAGCTGTTCTCGGACGGAGCGCGGGCGTTCTCTTTTTTTGTTCGGCAGTATCCTCCTTCACCGGGGCGGGATAGCCCATGCGTTCAAAAATGCGGTTGATCTGCTTGGCATCCCTGGCTTCGCCATGATTTCTACCGTCCCGGTCTTTTCCACCTTATTGACGATGGGGTAAAACAGGACGCCGTAGCGTTTGGCTTCCATCTGAAAGCCCTTCAAGTCCTCCTGCTTGACAGAAAAAATGGTCAGCTCCTCGCCGTCGTGGATCAGGCGCTTGAGGTTGGTCTTACCGGCGAGCTTCTGATTGTCGTTGGCAAGGGCGATCAGAAGGGCGGCAAGATTTTTCGCCCCCAGCCCTGCCAGCTTGAGGGCGCTCTCGGTGATCTGGATACCCTCACGCACCATCAGGTCAGCGGTTTCACCGCTGGTACTCATGCTCATGTTCCTCCTTTTTTAGATTCTCCTGCCGTTCAGCCTGCGCCTGCTGGCATTGTTGGGATACCCTCGGAATGTCTGATTGTATCCTGCGGCACAGCCGCACTTCCCGGCGTTTCTCCCGCAAGGCGGCAGTCTGCTGTTGGATCTCCGTGCTGTACTTGGCTTGTGCTTCTTCATCGCTGGTATTCCTCCTTTCCTGATAAAGTGGTTTTCTCTGCTCCTCCAGCAAGCGGATGTCCCACTCCAGCACACGGATGCGCTGCTCCAGCTCCGCTTCGGTGGTAATTCCGCTTGATAAAAGATATTTGAATTGCTGCTCATACCGCTCCAAATGAATGACCTCCCGCTTGACGGAAAAGGGCAGCTTGGGCGGCAGTTTTTTCCGCCTGTTTCCCCGCAGCAGGTAGAGGTAGCGGAGATAGAGCGCGTGAAAGCCGGTGATTTTCTTTTTTCGGACGGTGGCCAGCTTGCCCTTTACTCGGTAACGCTTGACGGTATGGGTGACGGTCGGCGGGGTCATGCCGCTGTGCCGCTGGCGGGAGAGCCGCAGCAGAATATCCGCTTCGGTGTAGCCCTCGCCCAAACTGTCCAGACGGATCGCCCGCTTTGCGCCGGGTGGCTTGACGGTGGTGTATTTCCGGTTGGGGCTGCGCCGCACCTCGTAGCCGTTCTGTCGCAGGAGCATGAGAAAGGTATCGTAGGTGTAGGCTTGCTGAATGATGGCGTCAATGTCGGCGCGGATGATGCCGCGCACGGTAGGCTTGCCGCCCTGCTCCGCTTTCCACTCAGCGTAATGCTTGCCCTTGCCCTGCGGGGCAATGACGGATAAATCGTTCTCCCGGCACAGTGCGTCCGAGGTGCCGCGCACATCGTTGTAGTAGCTCTCCGGGCTGGAGTGGTACTTGTGGCCGTCCGTGCGGGAAACAGAATTGACCACGATGTGATTATGCGGGTGGGCCTTGTCTAAATGGGTCCCGATGACGGCTTCAAAATCATTGTACCGAACAGACGCCGTGCAAACTCAGCACCCGATCTCATGTGCCTGCTCCGGCGTCACCTCGCCGGGTGCAAAGGATTGGAATGAAGTGGTAGCCGAGGACGCCGCCCGTCTTTTTGTATTTCTTTTTCGTTTTCTGCATGGCAGCAAAGGCGGTTTCGGCAGACCGGCAGTTCAGCGTGGTCACAAAGCGCACGGTATCGGTTTTCTCCGGGTCAGCGGTGTAGACGATCCGCTCGTCCAGCTCAGTCTTTTCCCCATTGACGGCGTACTTCACGCGGTCGTCCAGCCTTGCGCGGATGGCGAATACCTTGGTGTATGCCATGTCACAGCCGCTCCGCGATGTTCCAATCGTTTCCTGCGCCGCCGTGATCGCGGCGATGTCCTCACCGCTGGCAAAGCCGCGGGCGTTGACTGTGCGGGCGATCTGATTGATGTTATTGCCGATGGCGGCGAGTTGGCGGCGTATCTCGGCATACTCATCAGGCGGACGTGGATACAGGGTAAGGCCCATGATGAGGCTACGGATAAATGATTCTGTACTTTCAAGCCTGTATAAGACACCTGCTTTTTCAAATGGCGGTGTTCTTCTTCGGTTAAGCGAATGGTAATTTCCACATCGTTTATATCGTTTTCGCAACAGTTCACCTTCCTTTGGATGGGGATATTAAGGGGTCTGCCCCTTAACAAGCGCATTTGACCGTCAAAATGCTATGCTTGCGACTGCAAAGCAGCCGCAGGCCGCTTGCAGTCCTAACCCAGCCGAAAAAAGAAAATCAGCGCGCCTCACCGCCACGAGTCTTTACCCTGCCGCTGATTCCTTTCACCATCTGGAGCTGGTCGTTGTAGTCCTTTCCGCGGCGGGGTGGGTTGTCGATGACCTCATACTCGGAAAGTTTCTTTTGAATGGCTGCGGATGCCGTCCGTCCCGGCCCGTCATTATCCAGGCACAGCACGATCCGCGCCACGCCGGGATTGTCCTTCAGGTATTGCTCCAGCGCCGCGGGGAATCGAATGGTGCCGTCCTTCCGTGGCTGATAGATGCCGGAGAGGGACAGCGTATTGGCGACGCGCCAATCTTGCCCGCGCAGCTTCAGCAGCGTCAGGTAAGAAAGGGCGTCTATGGCGGATTCAAACACGCAGAGGGTTTTGCCACCGGCGGAAAGGGGAACGGCAAAGGAAAACCGCTTATCGCTGCCGGGAACTTCACCGGCGAAGGTGGTTTCTGAAAGTGTTCCCCGCAATGCGCCGTAGGCAGGCTTGCCATGTTCGTAGCCCACAAATACGCAGTTATGATGCTCGGCGTCCTCGTAAAGCTGTCCGTGCTTGATGCAGTGGTTGATAATCTCCGCGTCAATGCCGCGGCTCCGAAGATATGCAAAAACACGCCGATTGTCGGCGTGTTTGGGTGGGAGGGTAAATTCAGTTTTCGGGAGCGGTGCGGTTGGCTCTGATTTGGGCGGCACATGGGGCGGTTCTCCGAGGATGCGCTGCACGGCATCCAGAAAGGAAACTAACCCTCCACTGTTGTCAGATAGTCCAGCGCATTTGTGCCGCCGATATTCCGCGACCACCAGCACCATTTCCCGTTGGAGATTTTTAGGCTGTCGTGGGTGCGGGTGGCATAGGTATCTCCGCCGATATGTACCAACTCTTGCGGTTCAAACCGCCGCAGGTAGGTCATTAAATCCATCTCGCGAGCAAGGGCGATTTGTTCCTTAGATAGGTAGGGTATGGGAAATCACCTCCGGGCATCAGAAAAACCGTCTGCATTTCTGCAAACGGCTTCTGAGTCAATATGAATAGCTTATTGATCGCTCTTTTTTCAGCAATTTTTGCTCAGCGCTTTCAATGCGGCAATGTAGTCTTTTTCACCTCTGGATAATTCGGCAGACTGAAGTTCTTTGTATTTTCGGTATTCCTCTTTGGCTTTCCTCTCGCTGCTGCGGCTGCGCTGATTTTTCCTGCATGAGTCAATATCTCATGTTTAGAGAGCTTGAAAAGCCGTCCAGGGTGTCGATCCAATCGGACATATACATGGGAATGCGGCGTCGTGCCTGCATCTCTGCGAGATCAAGATAAGCCGACACAATGTCATTAAGCGCCAGCAGCTCGTCCTCCGTACAGTAGTTTTTTAGCAATAAGGGCATCGCTCTGGGTCGGGTGGCTTCCGGAAAATGAGAGCAGGCCCATGTTGGGTTTGCTGCTGTCTGCACTGTAAAAAATCTTTTCCGCCGCTGTCTGACCGTGAGCGGCCCAGTGCATTTTATTCTGGACGGTTTTGAAGAAAAGGACGGAGACTTCTGTCCGCGGGTCATAATCCACGCTGGTGGCGTAAATGTCCAGGACTTTGCGCCAGAACACTTTTTCAGAGGCGAATATCGCGGATGCGATCCATCAACTCATCAAAATAGTTGCCGCCGCCAGCTTGCTTCAGAAGGCTCATCATTTATGGCAAAGCCCTTTGATGATGGTATTCTTTTCAGCACGGAATTGGCCCAAATTCGGAATTGGGTACCGCGCAACGACTTCACACGATAGCCCACAGAGATGATGACATCTAAGCTGTAGTATGCGACGGGTTTATCCGAATTTGCAATGTGAACATTTTTCACATTGCTTTTTTCATCTACCTCACCTTCAGCAAATACATTTTTTTATATGTTTCGTGATACCGCTGCGCTCTCGTTGAAACAGTTCCGCCATCTGCGCCTGCGTCAGCCAAACGGTTTCATTTTCCATGCGGACATCGATTTTTGTCAAACCATCCTCGGTCTGATACATAATGATCTCCGTCTGTTCAGGATGGATGCCGTTTCCGCTGATTGCTAAATCATCCATGTATCGGTTCCTCCTATTATTCTTGACTAAACATAGTTTCATGAGCAGAATACTCCTGCGCTGCCAACCTGTAATGGGAGGCCAGCAGAGCCTCTTTCATTTGCTCGCCAGTCAAATCGCCGTTTGCCCAGCAATGTGAGAGCATCTTGGCATATTCCGAAACAGGGAACGCCTTCAATGGCATTCAAGGCATCTGCCAGCTTTACCGCCTGAATTCTGCGTTCTTTTGCTTCATCCGTCATAATAACATACTCCCACGGACTTTTTCAGTATTATACCATGCTGGGGCCATTTTAGAAAGCTCCTTTAGAATTGAATTTACGCAATGTCCAACAATTACCGCTCCGGCATGTTCTTTTCACTGCCTTTCTGTTCCACGCTGCGCTCCGGCTTGGCAAGTTCTTCCATTGCAGCATTGATCACGCACGAGTGATTGTCCACAGCGTAACCATCTGTATGCCCGCCCATCTGCTTTTGGAGCGCCGCAAAGCGGCCTGCGGCCTGACGCGCCGGTGGGTAAAATCGCTCATCTCCCGTGCGTTGCCGCATGGTGCAGGCCAGCACGAACATACAGCGGTCCTTGCCATAAGCCGCTGTCCACTCCTTCAAAAAAGCAGGCAGCTTTCCATCGTTGTAGGCGTTGGTTGCGCCCTTCTCAAAGGCCCCCGCACAGGTCAGCGTCTGATCCCGGCTGGCCATCCACTCAAAGGCCTCTCCGCGAACCATGGCTTCCGAACGGGTATTAGGGTATATGGGCTGCGCGGGATCTCGATATTTTTCTTCGACTCTTTTCCGCAGAATATCATCCGCACAGCACGCAATGCTGTCTCGAAAGGCATCCATCTCATCCGTATCGCGGGAGAGCCAGTCTGTGTAAAGCTGCGACAGCGGGTGCTCAAACTCAGTCAGCACCGCAAGCTGCCGTTCAGACAGGCCGGTTTCATCCTCAAACAGAAACAGCAGATTATCACGGCAAGCGATCTCGTAGGCGTGAGAAATGATCTCATCAGGCGACTGCGTTTTCATCTCCGCAAGAAACACCTCATTTTCCTGCGACATTTTTTCGTATATCTGGTTTTCCAATTCGTTTTTTGTAGGCATGATGTTCTCCTTATAGCTCAATAACACGGAAATCGCTCTCTTTTTCCATGATCTCGCTGCTCAATAATATCAATGGCATATCCGAGTCTGCCAGCCGTCTCAGCTTGCTAATGGAAAGTGGAGTTGGTGCTTCAAACAGGGCCACAATGCAGGCCCACAGGTCAACAACATGACCGTTCTTTTTCCTGCTTTCTTTCCAACCGTTTCATTGTAAACGATCCTCCATTTCAAAATTATCTCGCCAGACCCGCCCGCATCCGGTGGGCGTAATTGGCAACGCTGTATCGTTTCATATAGGCATTTTCGCTTGGGGCCGGACTGTCAAAGTCCAGCCCCTCCATACGGGGATCGTCGGTGCCGTTCAGCACCGCCTCCACCGGGATCACGCGAAGCCTGCCGGAGCATTTCAGCTCGCCCGCCAAATACGCCCGCGGCACAGTGAAAGCCACGGTCACCGCACACCCAAAGCAGCTTCTTTCCGGCGGGAATATCTCCAAAGGCTGCTTCAAAACAATGACGGAATGTGGTTCCGCCCCGGCTACCTCATAGTAGCCGGACTGCTCCGCCTTTTCGTATGCCTGGATCAATTTCTTGAATTTGTGCTGCGGCTCGATATAGAGCCAACTTTCCTGATAACCCATAATTTCCTCCATTTTCTATTGGTTTTACCGCTCCATCTGCGGTCTGCGGCGCTCCGGCAGCCTTTGATCCTCGTCCGGCTCGGCGTCTACGATCTCCGGCTCTTTGTGGTCTAAATTCAGCAGGGAATTCAATTCCTCCAGCCGTGCCGTTTTGGTCGTAAGTTCCTCCTCGCGGGGGAACGGCTTTTGTACCTCTGCCTTTGCGGTTTCCAGCTGCGTTTGCAGATTGAAAAGCTGCTCCCGGCAAGCCTGCTCCTTGATGGGCAGGCCCTCCAGCGCATTGTCCATGCGCTGCAAATTGCCAAACACATCGGTTCCCAGCGTAACCGTGTGGCGGAGCTGCCCGATCATGGTCAGGCGGTACTCCCGCGCGAAGGTATCGAAGGCCAGCTCCAGCGTCAGGCCGCGATAACTGCCGACCTGTGTCGCCTCCGGGGAGAGCATCGTCTGGCACATGGTCAGCAGCGCCGCGCCCGCCTCTTTCTTGTCGGCATGGGTGACGCCCGCCAGCGTAAGCGGAGGAGAAGCCGTCCGCGTTTGGATGGGTGTTTTCCTTGACAGCGGCAATATCCGCGCCATACCCGGCGATTCGTGCCTGCGTTTCCGCGATTTGCTTCGGAAAACCCTTACTGATGGCGTCCTCCAGCGCGTATTTCTGAGAAAGATGGTTGGCTTTCAGCAGTTTCAGCTTGGACACCTCAATGTCCAAGTCCATTTTTTCTTTAATCATGGGGTTGCCGCTGGCCAGTGCCTTGATCTCGGCATAAGAAAGCGCCTGCTCGTCCACATCTTCGGCGGAGCGGACAGGCGATTTGCTGGTCATGATTTGGCTGATAAATTTCTGCTTGCTCTCCACAAGCTGGTAAAGTAGGCGTCAAAGGTGCCCTCGGTGACATAGCTGTAAATATCCACCTCCGGATTTTCATTGCCCTGCCGGATGATGCGGCCCTCACGCTGCTGGAGGTCAGACGGACGCCACGGACAGTCCAGATGGTGCAATGCGACGAGCTTCTGCTGACAGTTGGTGCCTGCACCCATGCGCTGGGTACTGCCCAGCAGGATACGCACCTGACCGCTCCGTACCTTGCCGAACAGATCTTTCTTCTGCGCCTCGCTCTTGGCGTTGTGGATAAAGGCGATCTCGTTTTCGGGAACACCCAATTCCAGCAATTTCGCGTGAATATCATCATAAACGCTGAAGGCACCGTCATCCTTCGGTGTGCTGAGGTCGCAAAAGATCATTTGGGTGGAACGCTTGCCTGCGGTGCGCCGCCAGATCTCAAACACATTTTCCGCACACTTGGCGGCTTTGCTGTTGGGATCGCTGGGAAGCATGGGGTTGACCAGCCGCTGATCCAGTGCCAGCTTGCGGCCATCGTTGGTGATGAGCAGCATATTGTCCTCGGTGCTGTCTACCATTCTGTTACGGACCTTTTCTGCGCGCTCCGCCAGCGATGCCACGATCTCTTTCTGATACTCCGAGGCTTCAAGGCGATGTTGTGATAACGCGCCTCCGGCACCGGGAGTTTCAGCATATCCGCCGTCTGAATGTCCGCCACATTTTTGAAAACGCTCATCAGCTCCGGCAGGTTATAAAACTTGGCAAACCGCGTTTTGGCCCGGTAACCGGTGCCCTCCGGGAGACAACTCAATGGCGGTGACGGTCTCGCCGTAGTTCGCCGCCCATGTGTCAAAGTGCTGTAAGCCCTGTTCCTCCAGCGCCGACATCTGCAAGTACCGCTGTATGGTGTAAAGCTCCACCATGCTGTTGGAAATGGGGGTGCCGGTGGCAAAGACAATACCGCGCCCTCCGGTGATCTCGTCGAGGTAACGGCACTTCATAAAGAGGTCTGAGCTTTTCTGCGCCTCGGTCTGGGCAATACCGCCCACATTCCGCATTTTCGTGTAGAGAAAGAGATTTTTGAAATAATGGCTCTCATCAATGAAGATACGGTCAACACCCAATTCCTCAAAGGTGACCACATCATCCTTGCGGCTCTGGTCGTTCAGCTTGTCGATCTTGGCTTGCAGGCCCTTCTTGGTTTTCTCCATCTGCTTGATCGTGAAATTTCTCCGCTTTTTCTCGCTTGGCTTCGGAAATTCCCATCATGATTTCGTCGATCTGCTGTTCCAGAATGGCCCGCTGGCGCTCTACACTCATGGGGATCTTCTCAAACTGCGAATGACCGATAATAATGGCATCGTAGTCGCCGGTGGCGATGCGCCACAGAATTTCTTGCGGTTTTTGGTTTCAAAATCCTTGCGGGTGGCAACGAGGATATTTGCCGCCGGATAGAGCTGCAAAAACTCAGTGGCCCACTGCTCTGTCAGGTGGTTGGGCACCACAAAGAGGGACTTCTGGCACAGGCCCAGCCGCTTTGACTCCATCGCCGCCGCGACCATCTCGAAGTTTTGCCCGCGCCCACCACATGGGCAAGCAGGGTATTTCCACCGTACAAAATGTGCGCGATGGCGTTGACCTGGTGCTTGCGGAGCGTGATCTCCGGGTTCATGCCGCTGAAATGCTGATATGGCTGCCATCATACTCGCGGGGGCGGTTGCTGTTGAACAGGATATTATAGGTCTTACAGATAGCTTCGCGCCGGTCAGGGTCTTTCCAGATCCACTCAGCAAAAGCGTCTTTAATGAGTTCCTGCTTACTCTGGGCGATGGCCGTCTCTTTCTTGTTCAGAACGGCAATTCTGCGCCCTTCCTCATCGTAGTGGTAATCAAAAATGCGGACATCCTTCAGGTTAAGTGTCCTCAATGATCTCATAGGCGTTGATGCGCTTGGTGCCGTAGGTACTGATGGCCTTCACATTGCCGCGATCCTTGCTTTTACCTTCGATACGCCACTCACCGGTGATTTTAGAATAGTGGACCTCCATGCTCCATTGTGCGCTGCGGGGTGTACCCAGCGTTTCAAAGATAAACCGGCGGACATATTCAGTGTCCAGCCATGTAGCGCCCAGCCGGACGGAGATCTCGCTGGCGGTGAGGTCGGTGGGCTGCACCTGCGCCAATGCCTCGGCGTTGATCTGATACTGCGGGTCCTGCTCCGCCTTGCCTTGAGCAACCGCCAATTTCTGACGCACATTGCCAGAAAGATACTCGTCCGCAGGCAGGTATTTCTCATGTCCATCGTTCTCGCCGGTGTAAGCGGGGTTCAAAAAAATCACGCCCTTGAGATCAGAAAACAGCGTTTCCTCATCCTTGCCGGTGAGCCTGCTCATATAGTCCATATCCACATGGGCCTTTTCCCCGATAGACAGTGCCAGCGCCTCCACTGCCGTGTCTACCTTTTCAGCAGGTTTGTGGCTGCGGATGGTGCGCTTGGTGAACAGGTCCGCCTTGCTCTTCAGGTTCCGGTCCTCGTCCAGAATTTCCAGTGAACACAGCAGGAAGTAAGAGCTGTCCTGATCGAAGGCGATGGCATTGCCGCGAGAATTGATGAGTCCATATTTCCGGGTGAAGGCATCATAGAGAACATTCAGCTTGGCCTGCTGCGCCTTGATCTCTTCATCGGGATAGTCCTCGGTCTGATATTCCAACAGCGTCCGCACACAGTCCCGCAGCTCGATCATGCCGCGGATTCTGCTCTCTGCCGTCTTGGATACCTCCACGGGGTTCATCCGGCTGTTTTCACGGTAGTAGATCTGCCCGTCTACCAGTGTATAGGAGAAGTTACGGACAGCGGGGTCGGCCTCAATGGAATGATCCTCGCCCTCCAGTTCCTCCTCCCGGTCATAGGCGGTAATTTCACCGTGGACATTTTGAACGGCCTCCGCCAGCAGCGCTTCCAACGGTTGCTCCGGGTACGGCTCACAGGTGGGCGTGGGGCCGAACGGCCCGGACACCATCTTCATCTCGCCCAGCACCATGTCGGGGTGGTCGATGAAATAACTGTTCATCTGGATGCCGTTTTCATTGGTGGCAAGATGCACCCACTCCGGCTCGATGTCCACCATGCGCTCGCGCTTTTGGAAAAACAGAATGTCTGAAACCACCTCGGTGCCCGCAGCGGCCTTGAACGTATTGTTGGTAGCCGAACGGCCCCCAGCAGCTCCGCTCGCTGCGCGATGTATTTTCGCGCGCTGGCGGTGCGCTTGTCCATGGTGTAGCTGGAGGTCACAACGGCGATAACGCCACCCGGTCTGACCTGATCCAGCGCTTTGGCCACGAAATACTCATGGATGGGGAAATTCAGCCGGTCATAGCGTTTGTCTGCCACATGAAACTGGCCGAAGGGGACATTGCCGATGGCAACATCAAAGAAGTTGTCCGGGAAGGCAGTTTTCTCATAGCCCTGCACCGCGATACTGCTTTTCTGATAAAGCTGGCGGGCGATGCGTCCGGAGAGATCGTCCAGCTCCACGCCATAGAGCTTGCTGCCGCTCATGTTTTCCGGCAGCATACCGAGAAAATTGCCGATACCGCAGGCTGGCTCCAGAATGTTGCCCTGCGTGAAGCCCATCTGCCCCAAGGCGGCATAGATGCCGCGGATGACCACAGGCGGCGTGTAGAACGCCGTGAGCGTGGATTCACGGGCAGCGGCGTATTCGGCATCCGTCAGCAGTTCTTTCAGTTCAGCGTAACGAGGATTTTTCTCGTCAAAGAAGTCCGCCAGACCGCCCCAGCCCACATACTGTGCCAGCACCGCCTGTTCCTCCGCTGTGGCGGCGCGGTTCTCTGCCTCCACGGTTTTCAGGGTACGGATCGCGTCCAGATTGCGCTGAAAGCGCTCCAGCGGCGCGCCCTCTCCGATATGGTCATCGGTGATGCGGTAGTTCCGGCCATCCGCGTCCAGCGGATAGGCAAGCGCGTTTTGCTTTTTTCTTTTTCGGCGGGGTGAGTACCGCAGGCGGCTTCGTCCGTCTGCGGTGCCGCGGTTTCCCGCACCATGTCCGCCTGCTCCATGAGCGCGGACATAGTCGATGGATTCCTTTCGGAAGATAGGAAAGCCCGTCCCGCCTTCAAAGGTCACATCCCGCAGCGATACATTTTGTGTATGATTGTCTACGCTGTCCACTTCAAACTGCCGTCCATCTATGGTCAGGCGTGATAACGGATCGGCAGTTGAAACAGGTTCGGACTGCGGCTGGGACTCCGGCTTCGCTGCGGTGTTCCACTGGGCATAGAGCCATTCCGCCGCTTCCTTTTCGCTGACCGCCTTTCTGACCTGCTCCAGATAATCCTGGCCTGCCACTCGCTGGAGAAGGTTCGCTGACACCATCTTCATCCACATAGACCCCCGAATATCGTCCCAACGCCGTCTCGTCCGTTTCGATCACGCTGAACCGCTCATGGGGCGTACGGTGCGCATCCTCTGCGACCTGCTCCACAAAGCTGCGTTCCTGCTGAGGAGCATCATGCCGGTGATTGAACAGGCTGAACTCACCGTTTACATAGGCATAAAGTTGAAAATGAGTTTCATGGACAAATTCATAGTAGCGGTCATCTTTTTGCATTTCACCCAACCGGGCATTCAATGCGTCCATGAGCCACATTGCAGTGGACCTATCCTGCAATTCTTCTTCAATCAGCGGTACCGCCTGATAATAATCCATGCCCATGTAATAGGGACGCGGCACATTGTCCGGTGCATCGTACAGACTGGAGTAAATGGCCCGCGCCAACTGCCCACGCTCATACTCTGGGATCTTTGCGATAGCGTCCTCGCCGGGGAATCGTTTCTGTGCGATCAGGCGCTCATACTCCTTGGCCACATTGGGGATGGTCAGATGGACGGTATCATATTTTTTGAATCCGTAGTCTCGCACATATTCCAATCCCTTATGGGTCTTGCTGTGATTGTAACCCGCACATCCGCCACCGCTGTACTCACCAAACTGGCTCTTAATGAATTTCTGGTGTTCCTCCGGCGTGTGGAGATAACAGAAATGGGAGTACACCGCCAGTCGTCTATCAACACTGTCTCTTAGGAAGAACTGGTCGATTTCATCCTGTGTAATGAACATTTTGCACTGCCGTAGGAAGCTCGGTTGGGCGGTGAAACTGCGTTCCGGGTAGGAGGCCATCCAGCACAACGCCGATCCGGTGCGTGTTGTAAGCGGATAATCTCCAATGCATAATGTCGTTACCTTGGACATAAGCGTCCAGAAAAGCATGATATTCCTGCGCCAGCGTTTGCAGACCACCCTCAGTTTTTGCGAACGCCACCATATCCTTATCCAGCTCCGGGTAGCCCTTGTGCTGGTCGTGGATCGCCAATGTCTGTGGGAAAAGGCCCTGCGCGCGGCCTTCTTCATTCAGGTCACGGGCCGTCATCAAAAGTGCGTCCATCGCTTCATGCAGCACCTTGTCCGGGGCCTGCGCCAGTTCGGAGGCGGAGAGATAAGTCCCAGCCTCCAGCAGCTCCAGAATACGGGCCGATGCCTGCTCCCACGTGACCACGGTTTTGCTGTACCCGGTGCGGATGCTGTCGCCCTGCGCCAGATGGATGCCATCCTCCAGAAACCACACGGCGTATTTGCGGCCTTCGTATTCAATGCCGCGCCCGTTCGCCCTGCCGAACTCCCGGCGCAGAAATGAGATATTTTCCTGCTCTGGCCGCTCCCGCATATAAAATACGGCGATGCGCTCCGCGCTGTTGGGCTCGTTTCCGCCCGTGCAGAGCGCCAGATCAATGACCTCCTGTGGCACCGTGCGGGCCGGGGCCAGAATGCCGGTGGCTGCGTCTGCCGGAGCCTCGTACACCGGGGCGTCGCCGCCCATGTCGAATAGGGCAAGCTGCTCTGCCATCACCGGGGCGTTTTGCAGGCCCAGCTTGATCTTATACTCGCCGCGCTCGATCAGGCCCTCGGTCATTTCGGTGATGACCGACCATGAAAAAACGGACTCCGAGGTGCGGGAGAGGTAGCTGCCCTCCCACATCAAGAGTCCGTCTTTTTCGGCGTGGTAGCCCGTCCGAACGCCGTCGGTCAGTACCTCCACCCATATATCGTTGTAGCTGTTTTTTAAGAACTCCGTGCGTTCCGCAAGGCTCTTGTGCGCCTGAAAGTATTCAAAGATCTCCTGCCGCTTGTGCTTGCGCCCGCCGTCGTCCAGCAGATTCGCTTCAATGAGGTGCATATCCAGAAAGGCGGGCAGCTCTGCGGTATTTTGCTGTGCGGTATCATGCTCCAGTGCAAAGGCTACAGCCTGCTCCTGTGCCTTTTCGTCCGGGTAATCACCGTAGACGCGGAGGCACTGGCGTGTTTCGGCGTCATAGACGGCAGCGCCGTCATAGGCAAAACCGTCTTCCTCCATTGTACCGGCAACATAGCCCTGCGCTGCGGCCTCCGCTTCTTCCAGCGTCTGATAGTCCAGCTTATCGTCAAAGCCGTTTTCAAAATGGTGATAGGCAGCGACCTGATACGCTCTTGTGAGCGTGCGTTGGGTCTTTGGCTCGATCCGAACATTTCAATTTCTTCTCCGGGCTGCTTGTCCGCCAAAATAACGGGCTTATGCAAGGCGTCCAGCTGTGTAAGCTGATCTTCCATCTCAACATGAGGAATAAAGCAGACGGAGATCCGATTAGGCGTTCCTAACCGCTCTCCGCCGCGTCACCTTGACATTTGAAAATGTTTCCAACAGCCGCGCGTCCTCTTGAAATGAGAGGTATCCATCTCGCAGCTTCGTAAATATGATCGCGTCTGGATGTTGCCGCTTTACTTCCGGTACAGCGTATAAAAATTCCCCAATGGCCGGAAGGGTTTCCGCAAGATTGCCACCGTCCGTATCAGATCCGATTGCGGCAAAGGCAGGAAGCTCATCACTTCCTGCCTCTGTGGGTTCTTCGGTTGTTAGCTGTAAATCAGGTCGCTGAGCACCAGTTCCTCCGCGCTGTGCCGGAGATTGTTCATCAGACCTGTCCAGCGCAGGGGATCGGTCGCTTTCAGTGCCTCTGTCACGCCCTCGTTCTGTGCCATCCGCGCCATGGTCTGCTCCACCATCTTCCGCGCGGTCTGCTCGATCTCCGCCAGATGCTCCGTCAGCTCGCCGCTGGTCTTGAGGTTGGTGTAAAGCACTCTGCGGTGCTTCTTCAGGTACGCTCTCCGCAGCTCCGCGTACTTGCCCAGATGCACCTCCGGCGTCTGCGGCATCAGCAGGTTCGGCACCTGAAAGCCATCCTGCATCCTGTAAGTGATCTCCATACTGTTTGCCCCTTTCTCGGTCTGTTTCGTGTTGTTCTGTGTGGTCATCATATCTGCTTTTTTCACGGTTTGCAAAAAACTGATCCCGCTGGGCCTGCATGACCGTTCGGCTGATCTCCCGCAGCCCCATCTCTGCGATGTCGCTGGTGGCGATGCCCAGGGCGTTGATGGTGGTGGGCGTGTTAAATTCGTAAACATGGGCAAACTCGTCAGGGCGAAAAATAATCGTCTGCCCGCAGGCCCAGCCGGGTCATCAGCATATAGGCCACGCTGACCTCCAGTGCATCCCGATAGAATAACTCCAGATTGAGGTCGTCCAGTTCCTCCAGCAGGCTGTCCTCCCGGCAGTCGCGCAGGTCTTGCAGGTAGTCCGTGAAGTTGTCTGCCCACGGCATTGTGACAGGCGGAACGCACAGCGTCCGCAAGATTTTCTTTTTCGGCCAGGTTGCCGAAGGTGGCCTCCAGCGTTTCGATGACCTCCGGTTCAAAGGCTGGGTGCATCGTCCAGATGGGCAGTGGACGGGCAAAGCGGGACGCATGGGTATCGGAAACATCAAAATAGAGCTTCAGACAGTTTTGCCCGTCATCGCCAAATACGGCAATGCTCTTGGCTCCGCGATTCACCCAGCGGCCAAACTGACGATTCCAGCGCTCCATCTCAAGGACCGCCGTGGCGTCCGGGCGCTGAGCGTAGATCAGAATCTGATCATCGAAGGGACATTTGTAGTTATAGCAGGCCGCGCGGAGAAAGCCCGTCCAGCTTTGATAGCTGCCGGTAACGCTCTGCACGGTCTGATCGTATAGCTCCGTAATAAGCTGAAATTTGGTAGGCAAGTTGGCACCTCCTATCTCTCCGGCTCCGCCCGCTTTTTTTACAAGCCGGTCATTCTTTTGCTGTTCTTTTTTGGGCCTTTCAAATGGCTTCCGCTGATAGCAATAAATATAAAACTGGTAATCTCCTTTAACCGGCGTACAGCGGAGCATATACACATACCGCTTGTTTTTCACCATGAATCCGCAAGAGGGAAGCAACGCCCTTGATGGCGCAGATCTGCTCATACCGGTTGCAGTAGCGTTTCATGCTGTCGAAATCCCGCAGCAGGGGTCCGGCTGTTCCCGCAGCCAGTTTACGGTACGGTCAATATCGGCCTTAAACTCCGGCGTGTTCAGCTGATCTTGCTGGTGGGGCCACCATGTTGTGTAAAACTGCTTGCCGCTGCCAAAATCACCTCGCAAATGTCCCAACACACCCGCAGACTTGTCCTGTTCCTCGCTGCGGGAGAAATAGAGAGCGTGCAGCGAATCTCATTGACGCAAAAAGTCAATGACATCCTTATCGCTGGCAGGATATTTCTCCTGAAATTCCGGCAAAGGGTACGGCATCCGCCATCCTGAAAGGAAAGGCTGTCGCTCTCCAGCGGAATCCACCCATCAATCGGAAGCTGGAATGGTTCACGGGTGAGGACAGCGCCATAGTAATTGACCATGATATTCCGGACAGTGATACCGGATCACCCCAATCCTCATCGCCGTGGCGCAGTTCATAACGGTATATACGCCCTTCGGCACGGTAGGTTCGGTCAATACGGCATTCCGCAAACAATGCCGGTCGGTCAAAATCGTGACTTCCTGATAAGCCACCTTTTTTTGCATCATAGTTCATCTGGCTTCACCTCGGTCCTTTCGTCTGTTTCTTTTACTTTCTGTTGTGCCAAAAAAAATCCCTTTCATGAAACCCATCTATCTGCGTAGTACGCGGTTTCTTTCCACCTCGTGTCAGCACCACAATGTTGCCCACCGACACAGGGCGTACCAGATAGGAAGACGGATCATATCTGCTATGCTTTTTCTAAAGATGTTCCAGCGAATTTCCCCTTTGCGTACATGCCGGCGTAAACACGGCTGTAGTTTTTTAGCGCGCAAGGTCTTCTTTGCTTCTTCGAAGGATCGAACACCTCCGCCTGCATTACCAATTACAGCTCGATATATCTCTCATAGGTATCGGCCATATCCTCTGGCGTTGGTTCACATGGCATGTGCTTTCCATAGTTTTCCTGTATTTCTGCAAATTGACGGATATGAACGGGTGCTTTGCCGATCTTAGTGTGGCAATCGTCGATGTAAGTGCAGGCCAGGATCTCTTTTGGTCATCAAGATTTGTCAAAAACAATACGCTCTCCATCTTTAACGGTAAAGAGCGTATTGTATTCGCTTGTCGATAAAACGAATCATACGATTATCCCTGTCAGGATTCGGAAAAGGCAAAAACGCCCATGATATTTACCGGCTCGTGGTCGGTCATCGTGCTTCACCTCTTTCTTTTTCGGCGTGGTGCGCTTTTTTCGTATTCTGCCAGTTTTTGCCTTTGCCCACTCGGGCAGCCTCTTCGTATCGGCAACACCGAGAACATCAGTAATGTCCCACCGGCACCGTTCACCGGAATACAATTCCTCGAAATAAACCGCTCGCCCGCGTGCGCCGGGCGTGCAGCCAAAACCGCCCAGCGCGAAGCCAAGTTGACAGTCTGCCGTGCGGTATTCCGGTGCAAGGCTGGTGGGGCGGAGAACGATCAGCTTTCCTTTGCAAAGATCCCTCCGACGGAGGGAGGCAATCGTCCGCGCCTAAAACGGCATAGGGAACATTCCTGGATACACGAAATGCTTTGACCTTTTTCGACCTGTGCCTGCAAGCGATTCAAAAAAGGTTTCTGCAATTTCAGATAACTCTTACAGGCAAGTGCTTCGGGATACATTGTTTCTCCGAGAAAATTGTACTGCTGATAACAGGTCATATAGGTTTCGTCCTTCGGATTGAACCCCATGAGCAGAACACGCCCGCCCATGCGGACGAATGGACTGCATAATCTCGTAGTCACCGGCTTTTTCAGGTTCTGCACTTTTCCGTTCCCGGTATCCAAGCCGCCCCGCCTTGTCCCGCAGGATAAGGTCTTTGAGATATGCACCCTTTTCAGGCTGCTGTTCAAACCATTCCCGCACCGCTGTCACCGAGGGAGAGCTGGAATGTGAACCGCATGATTTTACTGGTATTCATCGTTCTTTTCTTTTCGCTTCTGGTAGTTCGTCACCGTGCTTCACACCTCGATCCTTGTGTCTCTTTTTTTTCGCCGCTGCTGTTCCTTCTCCAATTCCTCCAGCGTTTTCGGCGGTTTGCCATCAAAGGAGATCAGAACATTTTGCTTCGGTGTGCCTTGCAACATGGTTTTCCATCTCGCTGCTGCACTCCTGCTTCTGCTTTTCTGTCATAGTGCTGTCCCTTCCAGAAGATAATAAAAACAGAGATCTGAGCATCTTCTGCTGCAAATCTCTTTGTTCCAAATCGTTCTACTGTCCAATTTTGTTTGAATTGCCCCAATGGGTTATGCCCCGGGTTGCGATGGCCCGCTGATCCATATCGCGGAGCTTTGCCCACAATTCAGGGTGGTGATGCCTCCCAGCTTTCGTAGTTCGTCAATTCTCTGGAAGGGACAGCACCAGCAGGAACAACGGTGGTATATCTCCATATAATCCGCCCCCAATCATAGCCTCAGTCGTAACATATTTTCAAGCCTTCGCCTCGGTAATACCCCAATCCACCAGCGGATATTGCTCGTTCTTGATTCTTCAGCTCCGCAGCAATGCCCACATAATGGTTCATCAGTTGACCTCTTTGGCAATAAGGTGTGTTTAGCTGCCCACACCACCGGACTCTGACACCGGGCCAGCCGTTGCCGTAAAAAGCCCCCCAGCTTTTGACGATTCTCGATAGAAGATATCTTTTGCTTTTCTTCCTCAAACATCATATATTCAAAGCCTTTAGGATGGCGGAGCATCGTCAAGTGGATTCCACGCTCACGGTAAAGATACTCGTCGAATTTTGCCAGATGATCATATCTCTGGAAACTCCATGCCGGTATCCGCTGTCAACACTATATCAATAGGCATTCCACGTTCAATCATCCAAAGCAGCATAGCGGTACTGTCCTTTCCACCAGACAGGCTGACGGCATGAAAAATCTGCTTGCTAAATAGAATCACCCCAATTTGATTATAAAGAAGCCGCCTATTGTGGCGGCTACAATGTAAAATGGCTGTTTTTCCCGTGCCGTTTTACAGAACATTGTTCAATTACCGTTCGTCCCTATCCTGTCGCACGGAACAGCTTGTGAACCAACTTCGCTCTCTTTTTCCAGCTTTATCAACGAAAAAAATCGAGGGCACGTTCTTTTCTCCTGATCCAGCATGGTGGTATAGAAGCGTTTTTGCAAATCCGTAATGAACGGCGTGTCCTCGATGATCCTATAGTTTTGACCATATCTATGCGAGGCACAATGCGCTTTCTGAGCGCATAAGCACCGTTTCCATGATCTTTTGTCCGCTTGGGGATACAGACTGCTGCCGCAGTCATAGACCGAGCCAGCGTCATCTGATCCGTCCGCGCATCATGAAACCCCAGTTGCCGTTATGCCGGTCCCAGTTGCCAATCAGCGCATCTACAATGAACATATCCCAGAATCTCTCCGTTACCGCCATGCGGTCAACTGCATTTTGTTCCTCAAAGGTGTGAAGAATATCGGACAATTCCGTGCCGTAGCCGCTGCGCTCAGAGTCAATGATTTGGTTTTTTCAGGGAGGCGAAATCCTGTAGGGGGTGACACCCGGCTCTGTAAAGTCGCCGCAGGCCACCACGATTTTTTTTCCCCTTTACGGTATAGGTGCCAAGCATGGTTTTTCTGCACAGGAATACCAATGCTCTCATAGATCTGGCAGCCAAGATACTCGGAAAAGCAGCTGTTGCTGTAGCTCATGTCCTTGTTTTTGGTGGGCGGAGGAGGAAATTTCAGCATATATTGCTGCCCCTCGTAAATCACAGAGATCTTCTTTGCCGTTTGCACCGGCATACATTTTGTTTCGCTTCGGAAGGTTTGTAAAATCAACGATTTGCATTTATTCACTCCCGTTCCATTCTCAAATATTTTCACGGAGATACCACGCCTGCTCTGGGCTGATGATCTGGTTGACCTCCGCACTGTTGATGTCGCTTTGCAGATTGCAGTAATCGCAGTCCCAAAGCGTATAGTTCTCGCCATTGTCCACCTTCTGCCACGCTTTTCACCATGGCTTGGATGGACTCCTGCAAAATTCCGGCAGTCCGCACTCCAGATAGCTTCGGTCTTTGGGGAGGCCCTTCCTCGTCATAGGGGGAGGACAGCTTCAT
>VOFC01004775.1_pt1 | contig 36010 bp, 59 predicted proteins | sample 5384161 | NCBI WGS metagenome assembly VOFC01 (sample SAMN12384722, study PRJNA508395) | human gut metagenome | isolation source: healthy gut B | host: Homo sapiens | reverse complement strand
TTTTGTTGAGGAGGCGCCGAAGAGATAGCGCCATTTTCAGGTCCGTATAGCGGACATACAGGGAAATTTTGTTGTTCTCGTCCAGATTGGTCCAGATGTCGTTGGTCAGCTCATCGATATCATTGGGAATGCAGACCCGCTCCGGCTCCCCCCTGGAAAGTAGGGGATGGGGTTCCGTTCTGAACGTAGGTATGAATGAAATGGCCCAGCCCGGCCTGGCGGATAGGCAAAAAGGTGAACCGGGCGCAGTCGCGCTGCCCTCCGGGTCGATGCTTTTCAGGATGCTCAGGTCATACCGGAAGGATTCCCCGGTAAAGGACACCAGGCCGCTGATGCGGGGGGTCAGGGTTGGGGGCATCCGGCTCAAAGCACCGGCTTTCCAGGCTTTCGGAGAACGTTTTTCCCACTTGCAGCCCGGCATAAATGGTATCCGTCTGGTCGCCGTTGGTGACGATGAGCTTTCACGGGCAGCTCCCGCACCGCCGCATAAATAATCAGGCTGGGGTCCTCCACCTTGGAGGCATCATAAGGCTCCGTGAACACGCAGCCGTCCCGGCGGGTGAACACCCGGTTCCGGCTGTTGGCGCTGCGGCCCATGATGAAATAGGCGGCGACCGCCTGCCGTCCGTCGGGGGTGGCCCCAGGACGATGCCCCGGCCCACATAGGTTGCCCGCAATGCGGCGCCCATGGTCTGGTTTCGTAAATATTCATTCTTCGTCCTCCGTTGTCAGTTTCTCCGCGACCATTCCACGGCTTCCGGCAGCAGCTTCCATTCGGCCTGCTCCATGGCCCGCCGCTGGAGGGTCTCCGCCGGTGTCGTAGGGAGAATATCCACCGCCTTTTGCAGCAGGATTTTTCCCCCGTCGGGAATCTGGGCTGACAAAAATGCACCGTAGCCCCCGTGACCTTCACGCCATGTAGTCCAGCGCCGCCTGATGGACCTTCAAGCCATAGAAGCCTTGCCGCAAAGGATGGGATCAGTGCGGGATGGATGTTCAGGATACGCGTTGGGGTATAGGCGGGACCAAATCCTCGGACAGAATGGCCAGAAATCCCGCCAGAACGATCATATCCGCCTGAAATTTCCGGTAAGCGTGGCCAGCAACTCTTCTTCAAAGGCCTGCTGGGAGCCGGTTTCCGGACGGTCCGGAGCAGGAACGCCTGCCCGCCGCCCGCCGGAGGGCATAGGCCCCTCTCGTTGGACACCACCAGGACGATCTCCCGTGGGGATATTCCCCGGCCTTCTGAGCGTCGATCAGCGCCTGCAAATTGGTGCCGCCGCCGGAGACCAGAACGGCGATTTTGCCGTCATTCAAAATACCGTCCTCAGCCGTCGTCGTTTTCGGCGGATTCCACCTCGCCGATGACGTAAGCGTCCTCCCCATTGGCCATGAAGACGGAAAGGGCCTTGTCCGCACCTCTTGGGCAACCGACAATGCTCATGCCCACGCCCATATTGAAGGTGTTGAACATATCCCGCTTGGAGATATTGCCGGTCTTGGCAAGAAGATCGAAGATGGGCAGCACCCGGATGCTGGACTCGTTGATTTTTGCACCCAGGCCGTCGGGGATGCTTCTCATGGGGGATGTTCTCCAAAGCCGCCGCCGGTGATGTGGCTGATGCCCTTGACGTCTACCCGCTTTCAGCAGCGCCAGAACGGATTCACATCGATTTTGGTGGGGTCAGCAGGGCCTCCCCAGAGAAGCGCCGCCCAAGGCTTCCAGGGGCTTATGCAGGTCCGTATGCTCCACGTCGAACACCTTCCGCACCAGAGAGAAGCCGTTAGAATGAACGCCGGAGGACGGAAGGGCGATGACCACATCCCCGGCCCGCATGGTCTTGTTGTCGATGATCTTGCTTGTCCACCACGCCGGTGCGTAACCGGCCAGGTCGTACCTCGTCCACGGGATAGAAGCCGGGCATTTCGGCTGTCTCGCCGCCAATGAGGGCAGCGCCGGACTGTACGCAGCCGTCGCAGACGCCCTTCACGATGGACTCGATGCGCTCCGGCACATTCTTTCCGCAGGCGATGTAATCCAGGAAGAACAGAGGCTTGGCGCCCCCGCAGCAGATAATATCGTTGACGCACATGGCCACGCAGTCGATGCCAACGGTGTCGTGCTTGTCCATCAGGAAAGGCGATTTTCAGCTTTGCCCACGCCGTCGCCGACCAGCCGTCGGTGCCGCACTGCCGCCAAAGGCTGCACTTACAAGGCCAATCACCGGCAGGGTGGTATTGGCCGCAATGGCTCCGGCCAGGTGGGCCGCCATACCGGCAGCGGCGATGAGGACACCGAAGCCGTTCTCCCGGGCGCTGCGGGCGAAATTCCGGGCCTCCTCCGGGGTCCGGTGGGCAGAAGTGGGACGTGTACCTCAAAGGGGATCTCCAGGGTGCAGGAGCAGGTCCGTGGCCTTCTTGATGATGGGAAGGTCGCTGTCACTGCCCATGACGATACCGATTTTCTTCATAGAAACCTCAATTCCTCCGCAAAAACCAAAAAAAGGCGCACTTGGCCCATTCAAAAAGGTCAAAAGAGCGCCCCAGGCGGTCGGCTTGTGCAGAAATGCCAGCTTTCGTTTTCCCCGATGGTGCTCCATCTTCATCCGCCAGTTACGAAAAAGATTCTGTCTGATTCGGCGTTATTGTAGCATATCAGGGGAATCCGCTGTCAAGAATCGGCGGCGTTTTCCGGAAGGATTATCCGTTTTTCCATCCTCCACGCCCACCTTGATGGCACCGGTGGTGTCCTCGGTCATGGGCATGGCCAGTCCGGCCTTTTCACGCTCCTGATTCCAGACCACATGGAAGCAGGAGCCGCAGCGGCAGCCCAGCGCATCGGCCACCACAAAGAGGGCGGCGGACTCCATCTCGCTGGCCTTGACCCCCAGACGCTTCCAGCTCTCCCACTTGTGCTGCAGCTCATAGGAGACCGGGGAGGCCTCGGGGCTGTGCTGGCCATAGAAGGCGTCCTTGCACTGCACCACGCCGGTATGGATGCGGTAGCCCAGGTCCTCACCGGCGGCCTTCAGGGCTGCGGTCACGCCGAAGTCCGGCACCGCCGGGAACTCGATGGGGGCGTATTCCAGACTGGTATGCTCGTAACGGATGGCGCCGGTGGCGACGACCACGTCGCCGGGCAGAACGTCCAGATCGATGCCGCCGCAGGTGCCGACCCGAATAAAGGTATCGGCGCCGATATTGTGCAGCTCCTCCATGGCGATAGAGGCGGAGGGTCCGCCGATGCCGGTGGAGCAGACGGAGACCGTCTCCCCCAGCAGCGTGCCGGTGTAGATGTTGTACTCCCGGTTCATGCCGATATGGACGGGGTTATCGAATAGATTTGCAATGGCCTCGCAGCGTCCGGGGTCGCCGGGGAGGATGCAATATCGGCCAACATCCCCCTCCACACAGTGAATATGGAACTGTCTTCCGGTATCTTGCATGAATATCGCTCCTTAGTCGTATGATGTTTTATTATTGTATCACAAGTCGACCGGATTTTCAACCCCATTTTCCGGCTGCCACACCAGCTTCCAGGCCAGGCCGCAAATGACCGCCGTCAGTGCCAGATTGCACGCCTCTGCCGCAAGCCGCCCAGATACACTCCCGCCAGGCTGGATAGGAAGGTCATCAGAAAATGGCACAGCAGGGACAGGCCCAGGAAGCCGATTTTCTTGTCCTTCACGCTCCGGTACACCAGCAGCGAGAAGGCCACCTGCATGGCCAGGGCCATGACCCGCTCCACGCCGGGCAGGAAAGAACTGGTCGGCGGTCAGGGTCCACAGAGGCTCCAGATTCCGGACCGTCTGCTCCGCCTCCGCCTGCTCCAGAGTTGCCAGAGACTCCGCCATTTTCCCTGACTGGACCATCACGGCAATGATGAAATTATTCACATAGGTCATGCCCACCACCATCACGGACTCGATGCCGCCATGGCCCAGGCCGTAAAAAGCACGGCGTTGGGGGCGTCCAGGTTCTTCCGCATGGCCACTTTCATCATAAAGAACCGGCCCAGTTCCTCAAAAAGCGCCGCCACGGCTCCGCCGTAAAGATAGAAAAGCCAGGGGGTCTCCTGAATGGCCGTGTTGTTCAGCACGATGGAATTGACGCTCTGCTCCAGGATCAGCGCAAAAATCACGAAACCGCCACTGCCTGCAATGAGGCTGTTGGGCTTTTCCTGCCACTTTTGCAGGCCAGCACCCACAGCACCAGCGGCAGCACCACGCTGGTCAGGCTGGTGAACAAAAGTCCCGCCAAATTGGCAAAGGGAATGGTTTGTAAGGTCATAATATCCCGTCTTTCCGTTTTTTCTATTGAATGTATCACATTTCCGCTTGGCTGTCAACCGAAAAAAGCCGGAGACAGGGTTTCTGCCTCCGGCACGATTCTTCAGCTGACGGGGATCAGCAGCAGCTTTCCGCCCTCCCGGCTCGGCTTCGAGACCGTTGGCGCTGCGGATGGCCTCCACAGTGGAGCCGCACGCCTTCGCCAGTTCCCACAGGCCCCCTTCTCCCGTCCGGCGCAAAATCAGACTGGGCCGTGCCGGGTCCGGTTCCTCCATTGGTCCCAATTCCAGGCCGCAGATCATGGTCATGGGGCGGCTGGTGCCGGTGCTGGTGGTCAGGGCTACGGTCCCCGGCCCCCATCCTGCCAGTAGACCTTACCGGTGGGCGCCGCCAGCACCGTCACCCGGCAATCCGGAGTCACAGGGAATGGTCTGCTCCGCTTCCCAGCGGCGGTTTTCCCAGCAGAGCATTCCGGTTTCGTCCTTGCCCAGGGCCGCCAGGGTCCCGGTGAAGGTCACGATGTTGCCGTCCCCGTCAGACCGGACGGCAGGCTGGTCCAGAAGCATGGCCCCGTCCAGAAATACCGCCAGTTCCCCGTCCGTGGCCACGCTGACCGCCTCCCGGCTCTGGTCCAGCACCGCCGGGACGGTCTCCTGGGCAAGCATTTTCTCCACGCTGCGCCGTGGCGAATAGGCATCCTCCACGCACTCCACCATCTGCTGTTCCTCCACCCGGTACTGGCCCACCAGACCGGCCTTCAGCCGCAGACGGCCCTCCCATTCCTCAATTTCCATGCCGGACACCGCCGGGACCACCGTGGCCCGGGCCGTTTCGGCGTACTCCCGGGCAAGGTCCGTATATTGGGAGAAGGGCAGTTCAAAATCGGTACAGCGCAGTTCCCCATCGCCGGTACGGAGCAGGGCGTGCAGATTGGCCGCCCCCCGGAACACCACTTTGTCCGACATGACCTTCTGATCGATGATCTCCGGCCGCAGCACGGCGGAAAGCAGCTTGGCCCCGCCGTCGGGAAGGGGTCAGTTCTCGTCCAGGGCGAAGGCCTTCTCCCCTGCCTCCTTGGGCAGCAGCATGGGATAGGTCCGCCGGAGCAGCTGCACGTCCTCCGGCACATTTTCCGGTAAGTAAGCGCCGATCTCCTGGGGTTCTTCCGCTTCCGCCAGAGCGCTCAACTCTCCCCGGATGAGGATTTTCCGGGCGGATACCGACCGGGCATCCAGCCCCCGCAGCAGCAGGCTCACCCGGATGGTCCGTCCCGGTCCGTTTCCGGCAGGTCCCAGACGAATTCCATGGGGACCCAGGTCTGTAAACTGCGGACCTCGCTGCCGTCCTCCGGCACATACAGCACAGACGGTAATTCCGGCGGAGACGCCGATCTCCTTCCGCCGCCACTCCTTGCCCCGCAGCACCGGCACGCCGAAGGCTCCCAGCACCGCCCCACGTCCGGGTAGGCCTCCGGCAGCCGCAGCTCCTGGGTCTGTTCCTGATTTTCGGCTCCCGAAGGACCTCCCTTCAGACAGGGAATTCCGGTTTTCTGAAACTGCAATTCATTTTGCATCACTCCCTTGTACCTTTCGCTGCCATCAGCTTATGCGGCGGGGACAGGTTTATGCCTACTTCCGGTTCAGCACCAGCACACCGCGCCGCCACGGCGGCCACGCCCATGCAGCAGCCCAAAAATACGGAAGCGATCCAGGTGCCCAGAAGCAATCCGGCCCCAAAGCACACCAGCATCCAGCCAAAAAGTTGATTCTGCCGGCACATAAAAAAACACCCCCTGCTTCAGCCTATGCAGGTGTCGGAGTCATGTCATTCAAGTCTTGTCCAGCGCTTCTTTGCAGGCGGCGAGCACCTGTCCCATGAGGGAACGCAACGTCGGCGCCGTAGCCCCCGTGCTCCACCGCAGCGAAGAACGCCAGGGGGTACTCGTCATCTAAGACGATCCGGCGATCATGGCGTTGGGCCGGGAGCCGTCCTCGCCCTGGGCCGTGCCGGTCTTGGCGCAGACAGTCATGCCCTCCGGGAAGGAAGAAACGCCGTAGTTATTTTCCACGTTGCCCCGCATTCCCTCCTGGAGCGTTTTGCCAGGGCCTTGCTGAGCCGCCGGGTGGTGGTCCCGGCAGAGGCGGAATAGGTGGTCTGGTCCCCAGGGCAATTTTTTCCACCACATGGGGCGTAACCTCCCACGCCGTCATTGGCCACAGCCCCAGGAAGGTCAGGAACCGGGCAGGGTTCACCAGGTCCGTGTACTGGCCGATGCCGCTCCAGGCCACTTCCAGAATGCCCGCCTCGGTCAGGTCGAAGTCCCCTTCCTCGGAGGTCAGGCCATCGAAGGACACACTTTCCGTAATGGCGAAGTCCCGGATGTACTGCTCCAGCTTCTCGGCCCCCAGCTCCTCCACGATTTTGCAAAGGCGATGTTGCAGGAGTTGGTCAGGGCTTCGTGGATGGTCTGCTCCCCGTGCCAATGCTCGCAGGTGACTTTCCGCCACCCAGGTCGTATTCCTCGTCGCAGTAAAAAGTCTGGTCCTCGATGTCGGGGATGGAGTCCATAGCACGCGGCGTAGGTGATAATTTTGAAAATGGAGCCGGGGGTATAATCCGATTGGAGGAACCGGTTCAGGTACACACGGCATATTCCTCCTGGGCTTCCTCACCGGAAAGGTCCGGAACATCATCCGGGTCATAGGTGGGGGTCGATATGGCGCAGAGCAACTCGCCGGTCTTGTAGTTATACACGGCGATGGTCCCCTTCCGGCCGTCCATGGCTTCCAGCGCCGCCCGCTCCACGTCCCCATCCAGAGTCAGGGTCATGACAGGCTTGTTTTCCCCGTAGCGGTACACGCCGTTCAGGGAATCGTAGCCGGACAGGGCCAGGGCATAATAGTCGTAAAGGGCGTGCTGATGAAGCCGTCGGTCCCCACCCAATGGAGGGTGGCCTGCCGGAGACAGGGGAATCGCTGTACACCCGGTCCCCGCCGGAAATGTCCAGCAAAGTCTCTCCGTTCCGGTCCACTACGGAGGAAGCGACCTTCCCGTAGGCGTAAATATGAGGGGGACCCGGTAAACGTGGCCCAGTCACCGCCCTCCGTGAGGAATTCCGCCACGAAGAAGGTCAGGCCCGCCACCAGCAGCAGGGCGATCAGGAACACCACCCAGCTTCTTGATGCAATTCTATTCATCGCTGTCCGCCTCCTTGGGAGATAGCCGCACGGCAAAAGCTGGCGTTCTGCCGGGTATCCGCCGCCTTTACGAAGGCCAGTCCCCCACGCAGAGCATACTGCTGCCGCCGTTGGAAACAAAGGGAAGGGTCACGCCGGTCAGGGGCAGCAGGTCCACGGAACCCAGCACATTCAGCATGGTCTGCACCAAAAGAATACTGGCGGCGGTGCAGGAGCCGATGGTATAAAAGCTGCTGCGGCTGACGGCGGTACTGCGGACGCTGAACAGGCCCAGAATCACCACGCACAGCACCACCATAATGGCCATCAGCAGACCCCATTCCTCGGAAATGGTCGCAAAGACCATGTCGGAATCCGCCGCAAAAGACGTTGACCATCCACCCCCGGCCGGCCCCCAAGCCCAGAAGTCCGCCGGAGGGGCACATCAAAGCACGGGTCTGCTGATAGCCCGAGTCCAGAGGGTCCTCCCCAGATATGCCGCCAGCTGGTGAACCGCCGCAGGGCATGGGGGGCAATTTTCAGGGCAACGACCCCGGCGAATACCAGTGCCGCAATGGCCAGGGCCACGGTACCCACGCTGCCGGAGCGTAGGAAGGCAATGACCAAAAAGGCGCAGAAGAAGATAAGTGCCGTGCCGAAATCGTTCATCAAGGCCAAACAGCCGCATATGAAAGCCGAGTAGCCGATAAACAAAATCAGATTCCGCTTGTTCATCAGCCGGTCCATGGTGGAGGCTCCCACGAATACAAAGCAGACCTTGGAAAGCTCTGAGGGCTGCACAGAGAAGCTGCCGATGTACAGCCAGTTTTGGCACCGTAAAATCTCCTGACCGAATACCGAAAGTAATCAGCAACAGGCCCACGCCTGCCACGCTGGCCAGATACCGGAACCACTTGGCCGTTCCAGGTCCCGGAGGCTCCACCCACGGCCAGGAACACGCCGATACCCAAGATCACCGCCAGAAGCTGCTTCTTGATTTCTCCGAGGGGGCAACGGTAGACAATGCCGCCATGCCCATGGTGCAGAAAAAAGGCCAATGTCTCCACCTCAAAAGAAGGTCGGCGGATGCAGAGATAGAAAATAAACAGCACCCATTCCCGCCATCGTCAGGCCCGCAAAGCCCCAGAAAACCTCCGAGGGGTGGGCTGGTCCCGCTGAGCAGGAAAGCCATCATGCAGCAAAAGCTGAAAGACGGTCAAAATCAGGAGATTGGCCCACGCCGCTGGCCGGGAGGCCGCCGGGGTCCCGCAGCTCCGCAAGAACCTCGCCTCCTGCCGGGCGGAAATAGGCAGCAGGTTCATGTCAACGCCGCCGATGGTGATGGTATCCTCCGGTTCCAGGGCGCAGATGCTACCCGCTTGCCGTTGACATACACCCCGTCCTTGGAGGCGGCGTCGGACACGGTCAACTGCCCGTCATCGTGCGGGTAATACGCTGATGGTTTCGGGGGACTGTGGGAAAATTCACCACCACATCGCTGCGCTTGCTGCGGCCCACCACGTTTTCCCAGTGGGTCAGGGGCAGCTTCTGGTCTCCGGGCAGACACAGCCATGCCCAGATTTCCGGCTCCGCCGGAGGTCAGCAAAGGCTTGGCGCAGCGCAGCAGCAGCAAAAGCAGCACCGGCGCCGCCACCCGCAAAAGGCCGATAAACACATAATAGGTCTCCGGGTCCGCCTGGGCGAACCCATTGAGGGGAACGCATCCATTTTGTTCCCTCCTGTGAGTCTATTTTTCCGTAAAGGAGCGCAGCAGCGCAATTTCCTGCTGATACCCAGGCAGTTCGTTGGGCGTTTCAGAATCATGGGCTTACCCTGGAGCTTCGGGTGGGTGACGATGTTCCGGAAGGTCTCCCGCACCAGGCTCCCTGGCCGATCTTCTCGTGCCGGTCCTTATGGGACCCCATGGGATTCTTGGAATCGTTCAAATGGAGGCATAGAGCCGGTCCAGGCCGATGATGCGGTCGAATTCCGCCAGCACGCCGTCAGGTTCTCCCGGATGTCGTACCCGGCATCGTACACATGGCAGGGTATCCTTTTTACGCCCATTCTGGGGTCGTTGACCGCATCCAGAATGGCACGCAATTCCCTCAAATCTGCCGCCCACTTCACTGCCCTTCCGGCCATGGTCTCCAGCAGTACCGTCACAGGATAATCCGGCTCCAACGCCGTTTTTCCAGGGCCGAGGCAATTTGCTCCACGCCCGTTTCCGTCCCCTGGCCCACATGGCTGCCGGGATTGAAATTATAAAGTTGCCCCGGCAGTCCGCCATTCGCCGCAGATCGTCCGCCAGCACGGAAGCTGCGAAAGCCCGGGCCTCCGGGTCGGCGCAGAGATTCATGGTGTAAGCCCCATGGGCCACCAGCTTTCCAAAGCCCTGCTCCTTCATTTCCGCCAAAGCTGCGGCAATATCGTTCTTGTCCGGGTCTTTTCCCTTGGACCCACGGGGATTCCGGGTGAAATAGGCAAAGGTGTCCGCTCCGATGGACTCCGCCGTGCGGACCATAGCCCGAAAGCCCTTTCCGCTGGACAAATGACAACCGAGGTAAACCATAGGTATCCGCTCCTGAAGAGAATTTTTTTCCTTAGAATAGCACATTTCCAGAAAAAATGCAATCTTTCTATTTCCCGGGGCCGAATCTATGATGATAGAATAGGCTTTACAAAAAGGAGGGGACGGCATGGCGCTCCGAGAATCAGAAGCGAAATTGCTTTACATCAAGGACTACCTGGAAAAAAGCGCCCGCCGGGACAAACCGGTGACGCCAGTGTCTTATGCGAAATGCTTCAGCAGGACTACGACATTCCCTGCGAGCGGAAAAAGTATTTATACGGACATTCAGACCCTGCAGGATTACGGCATGGACATCGAGTGCATTCCTGGAAAAAACGGCGGCTATTACCTGGCTTCCCGTGCCGTTGAGCTGCCGGTTGCAGCTGCTTTCCGATGCGGTCAGTCAGCCGATACCTGACGGAGAAAAATCCGGGAACTGGTGGGCAAGCTATGTTCTCTTTGCTCCGAGGAGGACGCCCGGCTGCTGAAACGGAAATGGTGGTCTCCGGACGGGTCAAAGGCATGAACGAAAGTATTTATTACAACGTGGACGCCATTCAGGAGGCCATCTCCAAAACGTCAGATCACCTTCCGCTATTTTTGACTGGGGCCTCAGGGCGAGCGGCGCTACCGGAACCGAGAATATGTGGCCAGCCCCCTACGCTCTGTGCCAAGACAACGAAAACTGTTATCTTCTGGCCCATTCCTCCCGCCACGGGGCCACTTCTTACCGCCTGGACCGGATGAGCGACATTTCCCTGCTCAATGTCAGGCGGCTCCCCTGCCCGGAGCTGACCGGCCCGGCCCTGCAGACCCTACGTGTCCCGGCTGTTCCAGATGTACTCCGGGGGAGCCGGTGTCCGTGCGGATGCGCTTTGAAAAAAAGCCTGACCAATGTGTCATCGACCACTTCGGCCCCGGCCGCATTTTTCATCCCCGACGGGACGGACCATTTATTTTGGCCGCCGACGTGGCCCGTGTCCCCATGTTTTTAAAGCTGGATGATTGGCTTCAGGGGACAAAGCGGAAATTCTGTCCCCGGACAGCGTCCGGCAGGCCTGCGCCGACCTGTCGGCAGGTCCTGAGCCAGTATCAGACCACCCAGAAGGACTGAAACAGCCGCTCCCAATCCCCTGAACGGCACGCCGGCGCTGTCCGCATCGGTCTGGGCCAGCACATAGTGATGGGAGAACCCGTCATCGAATACAGCCCCGGGAACAGCTGCTCCTGCCTCCCCGGCGCAGGTCAGACGAAATCCTCCCGCTTTTGGGTCCCCCTGATCGGTGTCCACCAGGGTCAGTTGGTCGGCTTCAAAGCCCGTGACCTCCCGCAAAGTGGCGTCCCGGTCCCCCGCCGGGAAGAATTTGCACGGAAAAGCAGTAATCGGCGCAGAAATACAAAGGCCTTCCCCGTGCCGGAATCCGTCAGCACTGCCGCATCCGGCGGCAGCTCCACTGAATTTCCCCGGCGGAGCAGGCAGGTCCTCCTGCCATTCATCGGCGATGGTCTCGAACACCGGCGCAGCGGCATGCCGGTCAGGAACAAACAGCACAAAACAACAAGCACCCATTTTTTCCGATGACCCCTCCGGAAAGGACGACTATGAAATATTTTCTTGCATACCTGCTTTTAATCAATGCGCTGGGCTTCCTTTTTTATGTATGCGGACAAGCAGAAGGCCCGAAAAAAGCAATGGCGCATCCCGGAGGCCACCCTGATGACCATTGCCGCCCTGGGCGGCAGCGTCGGGAATCATTGCTCGGAATGTACACCTTCCGCCACAAGACCCGCCACCCCAAGTTCACCGTGGGCATCCCGGTGATTTTCGTCTTGCAAATCGGCCTGCTGGTCTGGTATTTCTTCCTGCGGTAAATTTTTCCGCCCGCTCCGAAAAAACGGGCGGTATTTTTATAGACTTTCCAGCAGGGCCTCGGCGCTGAAATGCCGTCCACGGCTGCGGACATGATGCCGCCTGCGTACCCGGCTCCCCTCTCCCGCCGGGTACAGGCCCCGGAGGGCACTTTGCCGGGTCTCCCAGTCGCAAAAAGCCGTACCGGGCTGGAGGACCGGGATTCCGGAGCCGTCAGCACCGCACCCGCAGGCGCAAAGCCGGGAAGCCGCTTTTCCAGCACCGGCAAGGCCTCCTCCAGCGCGTCCGTCAGGACCTTGGGCAGGACTTTCGTGCAGGTCCGTCAGGTGACCCCGGACGATAAGTGGGCTGCACGCTGCCGGGGGTAGTGCTGGGTCGGTGGGCCTGAAAATCGCCCACCTGGGCCGGGGCGTGATAATTTTTCCCCTCCGGCGGCAAAGGCTTTCTCCTCAATTTCCGCTGCCAGCATCCCGGATAAGGGTCCGTGCCAAAGGGAAATCCGCCGGATTCAGGCTTACCAGCAATGCGGCGTTGGCATTTCCCCGCCGGAATAGCTCATGCCGTTGTGGGTCACGACCCCACCGGCCTCAGGAAGGCCACCACCGCCGGGACACATACAGAAGGTGTACACGGTCCGGTCCCTTACTGCAAATGGGCCCACCAGCATAATCCGCCGCCGGGAGTTTCGGGTCCAGGCCGCCGTATTGGGCCTTGTTGATCACTTTCTGGTTCTGCTCGATGCGGACACCATGGCGAAGGGTTTCGGCTCCATGGGAAGGCCCAATTCATGGAGCATGGTCACGGTGTCCCTTGCGCTGTGGCCGATGGCCAGGAATAATGGCCCGGTCGCAGGAATTTTGCTTCCGTCCGACAGCCACAGGCCGGTCAAGGCGCCACCATTTTCCCGGTCAGACCGGTGACTTGGGCGCGAAACGGACCTCCCCGCCCAGATCTTCGATACGATGGCGCAGGTTCCGGACCACCGTCAGCAGAATGTCCGTGCCCACATGGGGGCTTGGCATCGTAAAGGATGTCCTCTTTGGCTCCTGCCGCCACGAACTGCTCCAGCACCCATTGAATTCGGGGGTTGTTCACGCCGGTGTTCAGCTTCCGTCAGAAAAGGTCCCGCACCGCCCTCGCCGAACTGCACATTTGCTGTCGGGTCCAGTTCGCCGGTCTCCCAGAATTTTTGGACCTTTTTCTGGCGGGTCCGGGCATCCTCGCCCGCTCCCAAAATAATCGGCTTCTGCCCCGCCAGAGCCAGGATCAGCCCGGCAAACATCCCGGCAGGTCGAATCCGATGACCACCGGCCGCTTTTCCCCGCCGGACGGGCCGCCGGAGGACAATACCGGTTCTCCGGGGGCTTTCCTTCACTGCTTGGGACACCGGCGCAGAACAGTTTCCTCGTCCCCTTTCACCGCCACGTCCACGGTATAGACCAGGCGGACACTGAGGCTTTCCGGGCATCCACCGCCCGCCGGACGATTTTCAGTTCTAAAATGTCCTCCTCGTGGATGCGCAGCAGCCGGCGGCTCTGCGCCGCAGGTCCCGCTCCCCAGGGAGCAGGTTCAGTTCGAAAGAGATCGAATCATCCAATTTCCCCCGCATTTCTGCCCGCCAGACGGCCGCTGCTCCAAGCCCATTGGAATTGCTAGCCGCCGCCGCAGGCCGTCAATATCCAGAGTTACCTCGCCGCAGGCGCTACAGACCCGGGACCAGGCGGCTTTCCATGGTCTCCGGTCGAACTCCTCCGTGCGGATGCCCCCGCCGTCACCTGGGCGCTGTCCATGCCCATAGGCTCGGTGATGGGCACCGGGAAGAGCCTTCACCAATTCCGCCACGGTCTCATGGCCCCGCCGACAGGTCCCGGTCGATTTTGCCCCGCCCGGCGGGCAACCACCCGGCAAGGCGGTTGTGCAGAATGCCGGTGAGCAGTTCCTCTCCCGCCCAGCCGGTTTCCAGCCGCCGGAATAATTCTTTTCGCAAATCATCTCCCGAAATCTCCGGCAGCAGGTCCAGAATGCTCCAGTTCCCACTTCCCTGGCCCACCCGGGAGACTTCGAAAAATCACCGGACCGGAAAGGCCGTACTGGTGAACTGCACCTGCCCCTTGCTTTCGGCGAACAGTTCTTTCATCCCGGTACACCCGTGCCACGCATTCGGTACGGAATTACCTTCAGGCTTTCCACTCCGGCCAATCGGTTTTCAGCTGCACCAGGGGCAGGCCGCAGCCGGGTGGCATGGTGGCCCAGCTTCATCAGCAAACGATAGCCGGACATCGGACCCGCCCAGAGCCGTCCCGCCAGGCCACCGGCGGCAATGATCAGCCGGTCGCAGGAAAGTCCCTCCCCGGCGCTTTCCAGCCGGAAGCCCTCCGGTGTTTTTTTGATTTTTTCCACTTCAAAACCGGTTTTCAGCGTAATATTGGTCCGGTTCAAGGCAAATCGCAGCACATCCACCACGGAATTGGCCTGGTCGAGGAAACACCGTCGCTGTCCTCCACCACGGTATAAAGTCCCAGGGACCGGAACCAGTCCAGGGTCTCCTCCGGCGGGAATGCGCTGAGCGCCGGACGGGCAAAGGCCGGGTCATCCCGAAATAGCCCCTTCCGAGGCGTGAAGATTGGTCAGATTGCACCGTCCGTTGCCGGTAGCGGACAGCTTTTTCCCCACCCCCCGCGTCTGCCGTTCCAGCAGCAGCACCTGGTTTCCGGGTTTTCGGATGCAGTCAGGGCTGCCGCCATACCGGAGGCCCCGGCTCCAAGGATTCCAAAGAATCATATCGACACCTGCTTTCTTTTTCCCTATTATAACGGATGGAACGCCGGGACACAAAGAAAAACTTCTTTCCATACGGACGGAAATGTGCTACAATACTTTCAAGGAGGCGCTTATGGACAGAAGCAATATTGAAAAAGATCGCCCGCACGACGGAGGAGAAAATGCTTCTCTAAACTGTGGGACAAAAATACAGACCGGCGTCCGCCGGACATTTCCCGCTTCCACCGGCTTTCTCTCCCCAGCGAGCAGCACAGCGCAAAAATTCCTCTTTGGGGACCTGCCGGGGCTGTTCGCCTTCGGTGGCTATGCCGATGCGGAGCGGAAAATGCTGATTTTCTGCCGGAATATCTGGACGAAACCTACTTATGCAGTGAAGATTCCCGGTAGTCTGTCTCCATGCGGAATTTTATCAAAGGGGACACCCCACCCACCGGGATTTTCTCGGTGCGCCCATGGGCAGCGGCGTTGCACGGGAAGCCGTGGGGACATCTGCGTGGGCAGCGGCTGCTGCGACTTCTTCGTAACGGAGCAAATTGCCCCTACCTGCTGCATTTCACCGGCGCAGGCGGACCAAGGTCCGTCTTTCCAAGAATTCGCTTTGCAGAATGTGACCATCGCCCCGGCCCAGACCAAAAAATTTCCGGGACACCCTGGCCTCCCTGCGGCTGGACAGCGTCATTTCCACTCCGGGTTTCGCATCGGGCGGAGCCTGGCTTCGGGACTATTGACCGCCGGGAAAGCATCCATTGACGGTCTGCCCCTGCAAAACCGGACAAGCCGGTGGAGGAAGGGCAGAAGATTTCCGTCCGGGGACTGGGGAAAATTCTTCTCCCAGGTGAACGGGCAGACGAAAAAGGCAGGATCGGCGTGACCATTCTGCGCTATATCTGAGAAAAAAAAGGCGATTTTTTATGAACATGGACGAAGTCATCGCCCGCATCAATGCGCTGGCGAAAAAAGCCAAGACCGGGCCTGACCGCCGAGGAAACAGAACGGGACAAACTGCGCCGCATTTTATTGACTCCGTAAAGGCCAACCTGACCGGCCAGCTGAACAACACCTATATTCTCCGGCCCGACAGGACCAAGACAAAACTGGAGAAAAAATCAAGTTGCACGCCGACGTGCTACTTCTCCCGAATTTCATTAAGGGATACAAGGGGACCTCCCGGAATTTCTGAAAAGGAGTCATTTCTATGGGAAAACTGTGGTATCTCAGCCCGTCAGACCAGACGGGCAACACCGGCATCAACGTATGGCACGGAGGAGCACAGATGAACGCCCTTCTGGATGCCATTACGCCCCATCTGGCCCGCTGCGGCGTGCGCTATCATCGGGCCAGCCGGGACCTGGGCATTGACTACCGGCCTGCGGAGTCCGACGCTCTGGGGGCGGATTATTACCTGGCCCCTTTCATTCCAACGCCGGGGGCGGCAGGGGCGGCTTACGGTCCCATTGCCTTTTACTATGCCGCCGGAAAAGAGTTGGCGGAGGAACTAATCTGGCAGCTGCAAAACCGGCCAGAAAAGCAATCGCTGCAAGTGAATGGAATCAGAACACTCTGCAGGACCCGGACGATGGCTCGGTGCAGCTAAAATTTCACAAAATTTCTGGGCGGCTCACTGTTTGGGGCCGCCCTTTTTTCTGTCTGTCCGGCCCAGAGCATAAAACAGCGGCCCCTGCGTCAAAGAGCCGCTCATTTCTTTATCACACACACGAACAGGGAGGGGGTTATCAAAAATATCAGGGAAAGCAGGGCTGCACCCAGCTTCCGACAGGCATCAGACGCTTCGTCGTCCGGGGCCTCGTTGCACATGACGCTCTCGCAGGCACTGCACCGTCCAGAGCGGCAGGTGTCCTCCCGAGGTACGGCCATTCGCCGTCGCCCCAGCCGAAGGAGCCGAACAGGGCGATCTTCTTGCCGGAAAGCTTCTTCTCGCCAGTCGGAGAACATGGGGCCGAATTCCCGTCTCCAGTTCCTCGCTGCCCATGGCGGGACAGCCGAAGGCCCACTGCATCATAGGTATCCATATCGGAAGCGCCGAAGTCTGCGCTGGTCAGCAGCGACACATCGCCGCCGGCATTCTTTGCGCCCTCCGCCACGGCCTGGGCCATAGCCTCGGTGTTCCCCGTTCCGCTCAATAAACAACTGCAATTTTCATACTGCATCCTCATTTCTTTTTGGATTTCCAACCACAAGCCGATCCAGACTGCCATGCCGGGCGTAGGCCCGCTTGTAAGCGCCGGTACACCGGCGGTACTGCCGGAACTTTCGTTCCGCCGCCTCCCACGTCCCCATAGGCCTGCCAGGTGCCGCTGGCCCTGGCCCGGTTGCCGCCGTAGGTCAGGAAGCCCTCCACATCCGCCGGGGATAACCAAGGAAGATCCCAATTTCATGGGGAAATCCACCCGGCTGCGCAAGCGGTGGGCCAGTTCTGCGACGGCCTGGTCGGCCGTGGTCATGTACAGCGCGTTCCCGCAGGGAGCCGCTGAGCCAGCGGGTCCCGCAGGTCCGCTTCCAGAAGTCTGGGACGGTAAAGGTAGATCAGGATGCCTCTTTTCCAGTTCCTTCAGGGGGCAGCACCCGGATTCCCTTCTCCCCAAAGCGCCGATTCAGACTCCGCAGGCTTTCCCGAAGGACCGGAAGGCTCTCCTTGGGACAGACAAACAGGCTGCCGGTTTTCAGACCGGCCAAAGTCGGGGCGCAGTGGGCCACCACCAGATCCTCGGACATTGATTTCTCCGTTTCCGAATGGTTAGTTACCGCTAACCATCCTTCTGAAAAAATAACCATCCGTGGATGGCACCGTGGTACGGTTTTTGCGGTTAGTTATTTCTAACTGCCTAGAGTATAGCATAAGAAACCCCTACCTGTCAAGGGAATTTCAGAAATTTTCCCGGAATTTTTCCGTCTTTCCAACGTGGACATTCGCTTTGCAGGTACGTATCGTCATTATTTCAGTTTTGGCGGGTATCGCCATAGAAAATCCTGTTCATTCCTATAAAATGCAAGTTTCCATCTTGACAATTTCATTTCCAGCGTGTAGAGTATAGCATATTTCAATGCGTAATGCAGAAAGGACCGTACCCTATGGACATTTCGATCACCGCTCCCGCCTTCCCACCGCTCCCCCGGCCACTCTGAAAGGAGTGGGCTTCGGCCGCATTTTCACGGATCGAATGTTCGCAGCGGACTTTTCCCCGGAAAAGGGCTGGCATGATGCCCGCATCATACCCCCTTTCCAACATCTCCTGCACCCGGCCTGCTGCGTGTTCCACTACGGTGCCGAAAGTATTTGAGGGACTGAAGGCCTACCGGACGGAGGATGGCGGCATTCAGCTATTCTGTCCCCTGGACAACGGTCGCCGGCTCTGGAACTCCTGCGAGCGGATGGGTCTCCCTCAGCTGCCCCCGGAGGACTTTGTGGAGGCCGTCAGGACCTTTGTGCGGGAAGAAGCCCCTGGGTCCCCGGTGAGGCCAACACGTCGCTGTACCTGCGGCCCTTCGTGTTCTGCACGGATGTGCAGCTGGGAGTCCACGGCATCCGCAACGCCAGCTTTTACATCATCGCCTCCCGGTGGGCAGCTACTATCCCCACGGGCTGGCCCCGGTCCACATCGCCATTGAGCGGGAGGACGTGCGGGCGGTCCGGGGCGGTACCGGCTACGCCAAGTGCGGCGGCAATTACGCCGCAGCCACCCGGGCCACCGTCAAAGCGGAAAAAAGGCAGGGTACGACCAGGTTCTGTGGCTGGACGGCGTGGAGCGGCGGTACATTGAAGAAGTGGGGGCCATGAACGTGATGTTCAAAATCGGCGGAAAGGTCGTCACCCCCCAGTCTCACCGGTTCTATTCTGCCAGGCATCACCCGGAGTACCTGCATCACTCTGCTGGAAGAAATGGGCCTTGGCGTAGAAGAACGGCGTTTGGATGTTGCGGAACTGCTGGACGCCGCCAAATCCGGTACCTTGAGGAAGCCTGGGGCTGCGGCACCGCCGCCGTCATCTTCTCCCATCGGTTCCCTGTCCTTCGACGGAGTGGATTACCCGGTCAGCGGCGGAACATCGGCCCGGTGTCCCAGAAGCTCTACGACACCATTACCGGCATCCAATACGGCCGCCTGCCGGATGCCCACGGCTGGGTGACGAGGGTGTAAGCACTTCCGGCGGCTTTGTAGGGGCGGCGGCATGTGTCAAGGGAAACATGCCGCCGCCCCCCTACACGCAAAAACGAAACTGCGTCCCGCCCCTCATCCGTCTCGGCTAAAGCCGAGCCACCTTCCCCCAGGGGAAGGCTTTTTCATGCCCTGCCGGGAGTCATCTATAAGTTGCAAAACGGGCTGTCTCTTATTTGAGACAGCCCGTTTTTGATTCTCTTACAGCTTTTTCAGCATGGCCTCGCTCTGCTCCAGCTGAGCGATCAGCGCCGCCGCCTTGGCAGCCTTTTTCCCGCTCGGCGTTGACCACGGCCTCCGGGCCCGGGCGGTGAAGTTCTCGTTGGACAGCTTGCCCTGGATGGAAGCAAGATTCTTTCTGGCCTTCTCCAGTTCCTTGGCCGTCCGCTCCAACTCCTTGGCCACATCCACCAGCTGGCCCATAGGGATATACAGCTTGGCGTCGGCGGTGCAGCACACCAGGCCCTCCAGATTCTCCGGTTCCTTGTCCAGAATCGTCACCTTGTCCGCATAGGCCAGCCGCTGCAGGAAGCCTTCGCCCTCGGCGAACACCTCCGGGTGGACCGCCAGGATGGACAGCTCCGCCTTCTTGGAGGGGGCACATTCATCTCGGCCCGCCGGTTCCGGATTGCCCGGATGGCGTTCATCACGCTTCCATGTGGGCCTCCTCCGTGGGAAGGCCAGGGCTTCGCTGTACTCCGGCCACTTGGCCACGATCAGGGCCACCTCATGGGGCAGGCTCTGCCAGATTTCTTCGGTGATGAAGGGCATGAAGGGATGCAGCAGACGCAGCACCTGGTCCAGCACATACACCAGCACCTTCAATGCCGTATCCTTCTGGTCGGCGTCGTCGCTGTACAGCCGGGCCTTGGTCAACTCGATATACCAGTCGCAGTAGGTGTCCCACACGAAGTCGTAGACCTTGGCAACAGCCACGCCCAACTCGTATTTTCCAGATTCTCCGGTGACCTCGGCGATCAGCGTGTTCAGCTTGGACAGCACCCACTTGTCGGCAATGGTCAGCTTTATCCGTTTCCGGCAGAGCGTTCACCGCATCCTCCGGCAGGTTCATCAGGACGTAACGGCTGGCATTCCACAGCTTGTTGGCGAAATTCCGCATGGCTTCGCACCGCTCCACATAGAAACGCATATCGTTTCCGGGAGTTGCTGTTGATCAGGTTCATCCGCAGAGCGTCGCAGCCATATTTGTCGATCATTTCCAGCGGGTCAATGCCGTTGCCCAAAGACTTGGACATCTTGCGTCCCTGGTTATCCCGGACAAGACCGTGAATAAGGACGGTGTGGAAGGGCGCTTCCCCGTGTGCTCGCAGCCGGAGAAGATCATCCGGGCCACCCAGAAGAAGATGATGTCATAGCCCGTGACCAGCACGTCGGTGGGATAGTATTTCGCCAGATCGGCGGTCTTTTCCGGCCAGCCCAGGGTCTCAAAGGGCCACAGAGCGGAAGAGAACCAAGTATCCAGCACGTCCGGGTCCCGCTCGATGTTGGTGCTACCGCACTTTTCGCACTTGCAGACATCCTCACGGGACACGGTGATGTGGCCACAGTCGGCGCAGCAGTCCAGGCGGGGATCTGATGGCCCCACCAGAGCTGCCGGGAAATGCACCAATCCCGCACGTTCTCCATCCAATTCAGATAAGTCTTGGTAAAGCGCTCCGGGACGAACTTTGTCTCCCCGTCCTTCACCACCCGGATGGCTTCCTCCGCCAGGGGCTTCATTTCACGAACCACTGGGCGGAAATAATGGGGCTCCACATCGTTGTGGCAACGGTAGCAGGTTCCTACATTGTGGGCATAGTCCTCCACCTTCACCAGGTAGCCCTGGCTTTCAGATCGGCAACGATTCTCTTTCGGCCTCGTAGCGGTCGAGACCCTCATACTTTCCGCCCAGATCGTTGACCCGGCCGTTATCGTCCAGTACCCGGATGACTTCCAGATTATGCCGCAGTCCCACTTCAAAGTCATTGGGGTCGTGGGCAGGGGTCATCTTCACGCAGCCGGTGCCAAATTCCATCTCGGCGTAATCGTCCGCCCACCACGGGAATTTCCTTGTTCATGCAGGGCAGGATGACCTCTTGCCCACGATGGACTTGTAGCGCTCATCGTTGGGGTTCACACACACACCGCAGTCGCCCAGCATGGTCTCGGGACGGGTAGTCGCCACGATGACCTCGCCGGTGCCGTCGGCCAGCGGGTAACGGATGTGCCACAGGTGGCCGGGCTTGTCCACATACTCCACTTCAGCATCGGACAGGGCGGTAACGCAGTGAGGACACCAGTTGATGATGCGGCTGCCCTTATAGATCAGACCCTTCTCGTACAGGGAGACGAAGACCTCCCGCACGGCTTTGGAGCAGCCCTCGTCCATGGTGAACCGGGACCGGCTCCAATCGCAGGAAGCACCCATCTTCTTTCTGCTGCTCCACAATGGGCCGCCGTATTTCTTCTTCCAGTCCCACACACGCTCAAGGAACTTTTGCCGCCCAAGATCGTAGCGGGTCAGACCCTCCTTGCGAAGCTCCTCCTCCACCTTGATCTGGGTGGCGATGCCCGCGTGATCGACGCCGGGGATCCACAGGGCGGAGTAGCCCTGCATCCGCCCCACATTTTGTAAATTTGGCCTCCACCTGTCCGGGTTCATAGACCTTCGGCAGTTCTTCTCTTGCCATATTGACATCCTTTCCAAAATAAAAGACGCCCTGAACCAAAAAGGCTCAGGGCGAAAACTTTTCCGCGGTACCACCTGAATTCCCGGAAAGTCCGGGCACTCCAACGCTGTATCGGGCGCACCCGGCCTCCCCTACCGAAACTCTTTCAGGGAAGCAGCTCCGAAGCGACCGCACCGGAGCCGTGGGCAGACCTTACAGCTTGCGGTCCGCTCTCTGAAACGCACGAATCCCCGGAGACCCTCTCCGTCAACGCTTTGTACTCATAAAAATACCATATTCCGGCCGGATTGTCAAAAATTCTTGGCTCCCGCCTTCAAATGCTGCCGGGCCGGGTGACAGATGAGCAGCGCAATGCCCACCAGCACCGCCGTGGTGCTCAGGCTCACCGGGTAAACGGTCATCACCGTCTGGAAGGTGGGGTTGGCCGGAACACCGTGTACACCCACCCACCCGCAGGCCGCAGATGCCGAAGGCCGTCAGCAGAGCCGGCAGCAGAGAAATGCCAAAGCCCCGAAGATAACCGGACATATTCTCATAAAGCGTAGTGAAAATATAGGCAAAGAGAATCAGCTTTAAACGGGTGTAGCCATAGCAACGACCTCCGGGTCGCTGTTGAAAATTGCCAGGAGATTCTTGCCAAAGGTCAGAGCCAGCAGCACAATGCAGGCCGTGCAGATGGCACATTCCAGCAGACACAGAGCCAGCACCTTCCGGCAGCGCTTGATTTCCCCTGCCCGTAATTCTGCCCCACAAAAAGTGGTGCAGGCCTGGGAGAAGGAGTTCAGCACGGCGTAGGCGAACGTCTCCACATTGGAGTGAAGCGCCGGAGGCGGCCATGACCACCGTACCCAAGCTGTTCACGGAGGAGGTAATGAGAATATTGGACAGAGAGAACAGGGCGCTCTGGATGCCCGCAGGCACGCCGATGCGCAAAATGCGTCCCAGGGCCTTGCCGTCGATGCGCAGCTTGCTCAGGTCCAGCTTGATGGACCGGTCCGTGTTCCGCAGCTCAGGAACAAAATCACGGCGCTAACCGCATTGGCACTGACGGTGGCGGTGGCCACGCCGTTCACGGTCATTTTCAGCACCAGCACAAAAAACAGGTTCAGCAGCACATTCAGTACGCCGGAAAGAGCCAACGCCAGCAGGGGCGTTTTCGTGTCGCCCACGCCCGGAAAATAGCCGCTTCAAAGTTGTAAAGCAAAAATCACCGGCATTCCCCAGGAAGTAGATCCGCAGATAGGTCAGGGCCATGTCGAACACGTCCTCCGGCACGTTCAGGCTGGACAGAAGGCTGTGAATGGCTTTCGCCGAAGGCCGCCATGAGAATGCCACCCAGAACGGAAAGCAAAATGGCCGTATGGACGGTCTTTTCCACCATATCCCGGTCGTCCCGGCCCAAGGCGTTGGCGATGACCACGTTGGCGCCCAGACCGATGCCCACGAAGAAATTCACCACCAGGGACACGATGGCGGAATTGGAACTGACGGCGGCCACGCAGGCATTCCGGGCTCGCCGGTGAAATTGCCCACCACCGCCAGGTCTGAGGCGTTGAAAAGCTGCCCCAGAATGGCCGTGGCCGCAATGGGCAGGCAAATTGGGGATTTTGTTCCAGATCGAGCCGTGGATCATATCCATTTCCGCTCGTTTTGTCCGTGACATAGTTCTCTCCTTCAAATCGACAAACAGTGACGTTATTTTAATACAAACCGGACCGCATTGCAAGAGTGCCGGGCGGCTTTTTGCAAAATGGCATAGAGAAAAAGTCCTGCCGGAAAATCCAGCAGGACTTTGGTGCGCGAGGCGGGACTTGAACCCGCATGCCCGGAATGAGCACTAGAACCTGAATCTAGCGAGTCTACCAATTCCACCACTCGCGCATTTCGTTCGCTCTCGGGTCAGCCCCCGATTGCTTGGATATAATAACACGAGTTTCCGGTTTTGTCAACTACTTTTTTCGCAATTTTTCATCTTTTTTCCGGGTAGGGTTTTCCAAACTTTTCAGTCCTTTATAATACAGGTAACAGTGGCAAAACCCCTTGAAATTCGGATCGGCGATCTGGTCCCGGAATTCCTTGCACATGCACTTGTTGTCCTCGGTCCGCTCCAGCCGACAGGGGCAGTAGCCTCCCGTGCGCTTCAGGCCCTCCTTCACGGTGGCCACGACTTCCTTGTCGGGATTCAAATGAACTGCCATTTTGCTTCGCTCCCCTCTTTATTTTCGCTTCCACGACCACCTTGCCGTTTTCCGCACGGGCGGAAAAGGACGCTGATGGGCGCTTCAAAGGAATCAATGATTTTTCGCTGATAGGGTCTTCCACATCCTGCTCCAGCACCCGGCGGAGATTCCGGGCACCGTAGGTCACGGAGTAAGCCTTGTCCACCAGATAGTCCACCAGGCTCTCGTCCCAGGTGAAGGTCAACTCCCGGTTGGCCAGGCTGTCCTTCAATTCGCCCAGCATAATGCCCCTGCAATGTTGCGAAGTTCTCCTGGTCAGGTGGTTGAAGGTGATGATCTCGTCCACCCGGTTCAGGAACTCCGGCCGCAGGAAGGAACGCAGAGCTTTCATAGTCCCTCTCCTCATCGGCCTGCACGCCCCGGTCAAAGGCCCCAGACTGGACACGTTGCCCTCGGACCCGGCGTTGGAGGTCATGACGATAATGGCATTTTCAAAGTTCACCAGCCGGCCCTGAGCATCGGTGATGCGACCATCGTCCAGCACCTGCAGCAGGATGTTCAGCACATCCGGGTGGGCCTTTTCGATCTCATCGAACAGCACCACGCTGTAAGGCTTCCGACGAATCTTCTCCGTCAGTTGCCCGGCTTCGTCATAGCCCACATAGCCGGGAGGAGACCCGATCAGCTTGGAGACGGTGTGCTTCTCCATGTACTCGGGACATATCCAGCCGGATGAGGGCGTCGGTGGAGTCAAACAGGTCGTTGGCCAGGCACTTCACCAGTTCCGTTTTGCCCACGCCGGTGGGGGCCCACGAAGATGAAGCTTACCGGACGGCGCTTGGGGAAATACCCACCCGGTTCCGCCGGATGGCACGGGCCACGGCATCCACCGCCTGGTCCTGGCCCACGATATGCTTCCGGAGCCGGTCCCCCAGGCCCCGAATCTGCTCGTACTCCTGTGCCTTGATCTTCGTTGCGGGATTTTGGTCCAAAGCTCGATGATACGGGCCAGATTTTCCATGGTCACAGCCGGGGCGGGCAGCTTTTCCAGTTCTTCGATTTCCCTGCAATGCGGCGCACAGCTTGCTGCGGATTTCCGCCAAGCGCTCAAAATGCTCGTTCTCCGTGTCCTCGGTGAGCATCCGCAGTTCCAATTCATAATCGTCCCGCTCTTTTTCAGTTCCGCCATCCGGGAAATCTCTTTGCAGCGGAGGTTCACATCGGAGCAGGCCTCGTCCAGCAGATCGATGGCCTTGTCCGGCAGGAACCGGTCGGTGATGTACCGCTCGGACAAGATCACGCACTGGCGTGCAATTTCCGGGGACACCGCCACCCCATGGAACTGGGCGTAGCTTTTGGCGATGCCCTGCATGATCTGGCAGGCTTCCTCGATGGTCGGCTCCGCCACCGTCACCGGCTGGAACCGGCGCTCCAGGGCGGCGTCGCTTTTCAATGTATTTCCGGTACTCGGAGAGCGTGGTAGCGCCGATGACCTGGATCTCCCCCCGGGAAAGGGCCGGTTTCAGGATGTTGGCGGCATTCATGGAGCCTTCGGCGTCTCCGGCACCCACCAGATTGTGGACCTCGTCAATGACCAGGATGATGTTGCCGCATCTCTTTGATTTCGCCGGATGAGGCTCTTCATCCGGCTCTCAAACTGGCCCCGGAACTGGGTCCCGGCCACCAGGGCCCGTCAGGTCCAGCAGGAACACTTCCTTATCCCGGAGTTTGAAGGGCACGTCCCCGGCGGCAATGCGCTGGGCCAACTTCGGCAATGGCGGTCTTGCCAACGCCCGGCTCGCCGATGAGGCAGGGATTGTTCTTCTGACGGCGGTTCAGGAATCTGAATGACCCGCTCGGTCTCCACATCCCGGCCGATGACCTTATCCAGCTTCCCGCCTCTGGCCCGGCCGGTCAGGTCCATGCAGTAGGCGTCCAGGAATTTGTGCTTGGACTTTTTCTTCTCCTCCTTGGGGCGCTTCCTGCTGCTTTTCCTCCTTTTCCTTGGCGGGGCAGATTGCTGCCGGTGCCGAAAAAGCTGGTTCAGCAGCGGGAACGTTGCAGTCTGGGCATCATTCTCCCCGTCCTCGTTTTCCTCGCTCTGGCCAAAGATGGAACTCATTTCATCGCTGAGGCATATCCAGGTCATCCTCGGAAATGCCCATCTGCTTCACCGCCGCATCGATCTGGGGATCCCAGGCTTTGGCGCATTTCAGGCAGTAACCTTCGTTCATGGTCACGCCGTTCTCCACCTTGGTGACCAAACACCACGGCAATATTCTTCTTGCATTTGCTGCACATTTTCGGCTGCATTTGGTATCACTCCTTAAAAAGCCGTCCCTTTTGTGCCTAGTATAGCACAAGGACGGGAAAAGAAAATAACAAATTATGAATTATCGGAAGCCGTTGTTCAGAAAAAGCGGTCTTGCCCCTTGTCGTACCACGCCGGTCATGTACAATCCGGCGGCGGACCGTGGGATCCGGCGGTGGTCGGTTGCGGAGTCCAGGATGGCTCCGATGTCTTTGGGTGCAATTTTGCCCTCGGCGGCGTAGACCACCGTTCCGGCCATGGCCCGGGCCATATTATAGAGATGTGAAGCCGTTGGCGCTGACCCGCAGGTAAATGCGCTCCGCCTCCCGCCACACGTCGTAGGTGTACACGGTCCGCACTTTCACATCCGTGCCCACGGACCGGACGGCGGCAAAGTCGTGGGTCCCCACAAACTGGGCGGCGGCCTCCGCCATAATGTGTTCGTCCAGGTGCCGGGGGTAAAACCAGGCCCGGTTCACATAGAAGGGGGTCCCGGACACGGGAGTTATAGATCATATAGGTATATTCTTTTTTTCACGCAGGACCCCACGGCATTGAAATCCTCGCTGACCTCCCTGGCTCCGGTGACAACGATGTCGGGGGGCAGATGGGTATTCAGGGCATAGGGCCCGGTCCACGGAATTCGGCTCTCCGTGCGAAAAATTGGCGCAGTAGCACCGGGCATGGACCCCGGCGTCGGTGCGGCCGCAGCCCGCCACATGGACGGGACCGCCCACCACATCCGCCACGGCCTTCGCCAGCGTCTCCTGACCGTGGGCAGGCCCCTGGATTGCCAACCATGGTAGGCCGTGCCTTCATAAATGAGAAAAACCACAAGATTTCGCATAAGTCCTCACAGTCCGAAGTGTACCAGGGTGAAAATCACCGCCAGCAGAACAATGCCCAGCAGAAACGCAATATAATCATTGCGGCCATAGCGGAGCAGCTTCATTTTCGTGCGGCCTTCGCCGCCGTGATAGCAGCGGCATTCCATGGCCGTGGCCAACTCGTCGGCCCGGCGGAAAGCGCTGATGAACAGCGGCACCAGAATGGGAATCAGGGCCTTCACCCGCTCCATGAGGCTGCCGTTTTCAAAATCCGCACCACGGGACCGCTGAGCGGACATGATCTTATCCGTTTCTTCGATTAAAGTCGGGATGAAGCGCAGGGCAATGCACATCATCATGCTCAGCTCGTGGACCGGCACATGGATGGCTTTCAGGGGTCCCAGAAGGGATTCCAGCGCATCGGTCAAGGCAATGGGCGAGGTGGTGTAGGTCAGCAGAAAACGTGCCCGACACCAGCATCAGGATGCGGACCATCATCTGCACAGCCGCCCGCAGCAAGCCCTCCAGCGTAATGGTCAGCTTCCAGAAGGACACGAGGACCGTTTCCCCTGGGAGAAAGAAAATGTTCAGCACGGCGGTGAAAATCAGGATCATCACCAATGGCTTCATGCCCCGCAGAATGGCCTTCAGGGGTCTTCGAGATGGCAATGACCGTGCAGAGGCAAATGAGCATCACGGCATAAGAAATCCAGCTTACCGCCACAAAGAGGGCCACGATATAAACGATCAGCAGCAGCAGTCTTCGTCCGGGGGTCCAGCCGATGGACCACGGAATTTCCGGGGAAATACTGGCCCAAAGTAATGTCTTTCAGCATTTTCCCGCCTCCCGATACTTGCTCAGCACCGCCACGGCCTGTTCCATGGTGTACACCGGCGGCACGTCCAGCCCCCGGCGGCGCAGGTCCAGGAACACACGGGTCACAGGCGGTATGTCCAGGCCCATGGAAAGCAGCTCCTCCGCATGGGAGAAAACCTCCTCCGGCTTGCCCATCAGGGCCAGCTTGGAGCCGTTCATCACCAGCAGCCGGTCCGGAAAGCCGGGCCACGTCGCTCATGGAGTGGCTGACCATCAGGATGGTGGCATTTTTCGCCTTCTGGTAGGCGCAGATGTTGCCGAGGATTTTCTGCCCGGCCCACCGGGTCCAGTCCGGCGGTGGGTTCGTCCAAGATCAGCACCTCCGGCTCCATGGCGATGACGCCTGCAATGGCCACCCGGAGCTTCTGTCCTCCGGACAGGGTCAAAGGGCGAGACCTCCAGCTGCTCCGGCTTCAGGCCCACGAAGCCTGCGGCCTCCCGGACCCGCCGGTCAATTTCGTCCGGCTTCAGGCCCATGTTCTTGGGGCCGAAGGCGATGTCCTTATAGACGGTCTCCTCAAAAAGCTGATATTCCGGGTACTGGAACACCAGGCCCACCCGGAACCGGCAGGCGGGTCACCTGCTTGCCTCCCAGATATTCTGCCCGGACAGCAGCACCTCTCTCCGTCGGTGGGCTTCAGAAGGCCGTTCAGGTGCTGGATGAGGGTGGATTTTCCGGAGCCGGTGTGGCCGATGATACCCAGAATTCGCCCTTCTCGACGGAAAACGACACATGGTCCAGAGCGGTATGTTCAAAGGAGTCCCACGGGAGTAAATATGGGTCAGGTCCTGTGACTTCAATAATCGGTTCCAATGGCACTCCAGTCCTCCATTCAGTCCGTATTAAGACTTATCAGGCTTTTGCCGCATTGGCGATGGCGGCGGCCACATTCCTCCACGGAGAGGGCATCCAGGCGGCACATCCAGTCCCGGCCCGGCGCAGCTCTCAGAGCGTGTCCGTGGTCTCCGGAACGGTCCAGCCCTACGCCTCTGCAAAGCCCCACCTGAGAAAAAACACGTTCTTCGGGGTGCCGTCGGCAATGATCTTGCCCCTCGTTCATGACCACCACCCGGTCCGCCTTCGGCCGCCTCATCCATGTGGTGGGTAATTAAAATCACGGTAATGCCCTTTTCCCGATTCAGCCGCAGGACGGTCTCCATGACTTCCCGGCCGGCCCTTGGGGTCCAGCATGGCGGTAGGCTCGTCCAGCACCACGCACTTGGGCCGCATGGCAAGCACGCCTGCAATGGCAATGCGCTGCTTCTGTCCGCCGGAGAGCAGATGGGGGCGTATGGCTCCCGGTATTCATACATGCCCCACCTGTTTCAGGGCCAGTTCCACCCTCCGGCGGATTTCCGGGCACGCCCAGATTTTCCGGGCCAAGGCCACATCTTCCTCGACAACATTCGCCACGATCTGGTTATCCGGGTTCTGGAACACCATGCCCACGCTGCGGCGGATTTGAATGAGCTTTTCCTCGTCGGCGGTGTCCATGCCGTAGACCCAGACCTTGCCGCCGGTGGGCAGCAGGATGGCGTTGAAATGCTTGGCCAGGGTGGATTTTCCGCAGCCGTTGCTGCCCGGAGTATGGCCACAAAGCTGCCGTTTTCGAATGGTCAGGTTCAGGTCCCCAAAACACACCGGGGCGTCTTCCTCGGCCCGGTTTTGTATATGCCAAATGCTCTGTCTGAATGGTTTCCTTGCAACGGAATTCCTCCTTAATCCGGCGTCCACCGGCCGGTGGAGCCGCAGGGCAGCACAAACCCGGTCTCGGTGACGGAAGCCCAGCTCCCCAGTCCGTATGGTCTTGCCGCCGTTTTTCCGAACACCGTATCGGCCCATATCCCACCACCGGGGGCCAGGCCGGTGGTGTAGGAATTGATGATGACGAACAGGGATTGTCGGACAGCAGCTTCGCCGTTTCCAGCAGGAAGGGATAGAAATCTGGTCTCCAGCTTCCAAATTTCCCCGCTGGGACCCCGGCCATAGCTGGCGGGTCCATGATGATGCCGTCGTAGCGCCGTCCCCGGCGAATCTCCGCTGGATGAACTTGCCGCAGTCGTCCACGATCCAGTGGATGGGCTTGTCCTCCAGGCCGGAGAGCCTTGGCGTTCTCTTTCGCCCAGGCCACCATGCCCTTGGCCGCATCCACATGGTAGACCTCTGCGCCGCCCGCTGCCGCCAGGTAGCGCCGCCGGAATAGGCAAAGAGATTCAGCACCCGCACGGGCCCGGTTGGCGGAGGCCACCTTTTTCCCGGATAAAGTCCCCAGTTGGCGGCCTGCTCCGGAAACAGCCCATGCTTGAAATTCATGGGCTTTACCTGGAAGGTCAGGTAATCCCGATAGCGGATGAGCCATTTTTCCGGCAAGTCGTTGTCTGACCACCGGCCGCCGCCGGTAGACGAGCGGATATACCGGGCATCGCATAGTGCTTCCAGCCGGGTGTGTGCGTGGGGGGCCCAGATCACCTGGGGGTCGGGCGGACCAGCAGGTATTTGCCCACCGCTCCAGCCGTTCCCCCTTCCGAGGTGTCCAGCACTTCAAAATCTTTCCACAGATCCGAGATCCAAACCATATTTTCTCTATTTCTCCTCTTAATAAGCCGGGGTCACGATGGTGGGGTTGCTGGGAACGGGCACCGTGGGGGGTAGTCGGATTGCTGGGTTTGGAGGATGAGCCTTTTCGTAGGCCTCCCAGGCTTCCTTGGTGTGCACGGTGCAGACCTGATAGGGGGCCTTCACATCGGTGTTCACGTTGCCGTTGATGCCGTGGAACTCCGCATCGGTGCCGTCGTCGTTGATATAATAGATATAGTCGTCCCGCAGGAACGCCTTCTCCAGGCCCGGTACCGGCCTTGATGATGTCGTCCAGCTGGCTCTTGGTGAGCTTCACCAGGCCACTTCCTCAATTTCAACGGTCTTGTCCACTTCCGCAAACTTCTTGCAGTAGTCCGTGGCCACGCCGTTGCCGGTCTTGCAGTAGTCCACCAGAACGTGCTGGTCGCAATAGCCCAGGTCCACATCCTCCCCAGTAGGCCATGGCGGACTGGGTGGGGCTGTACCCGGCGGAGGTGATACGAATATCCTTCCGGCAGGCGTCGGTAGCCAGCTTGCCGGAGTCTTTGCAGATGGTGAAATAACTCATGCCGCTGGTGTCGTGGAGGTAAGCCTCCTCCTTACCGGCGTTGATGGGCTAACCATGACCTTCCGCCACATGGTGGCTGCCGGGTTATCCCAGCTGACGGTCCGAATGGTTTCCGGCTGCTCAAAGCCCACCCACACGGAGCTGGTGTAATACTTGGTGAAGCCGCAGTACCAACGGTCGTGGCTGTTGCCGGTGGTGCCGGACTTGCCGTGGCGATGCCCGTGGACAGGTTGGCCTCGGTGGTGTAGTTCACCACGGCATTACGGAGGCAGTAATTCATATAGTTGACGGTCTTTTCGCTGAAGGCCTCGTGGGATTCCCTGAGTATTATCCAGCACCAGATTGCCGTCCCGGTCATAGACTTTGGTGAAGGTCCGTGCCTGCCGGTAGATGCCGTTGTTGGCGAACGCAGCATAGGCGGCGGTCTCCTCCCGGACGGTGGCGCCATAGATCTGGTCGCCCAGGGCCAGTGCGCCGATGGACTTGTCGGTGATATATTCGTCGTAATACTCGGAATACATTTCTTCCACATAATTCTGGAAGCAAAGCCGGTTCACGGCTATGTCGTAGCTGTAATCAATGCCGTTCTCCGCCACCATCCAGGCCGCCACGGCGTTGATGGAGTTGGTCAGGGCGTTGAGAATGGTGCTGCGATAGGAATAGGACCGGTCAAAGTTCAAAGGATAGGCACCGATGTCATAGGTCAGCGGAATGTCCCAGATGGGCGTCACCGGGGTCATGCCCGCCTCGAAGGCAGGGGCGTAGGCCGTCAGTGGCTTGATGGAAGAACCGTTGCCACGGTAGGCATCGGTGGCCATGTTGAAGCCGAAGTAGGTATCCTTCTCGCCCACACCGCCGGCCAGGGCGCAAATATCGCCGGTGCGGTTGTCAATGATGACGGTAGCCGCCAGAAGCTGCTGGCCGCCGTAGGTCTCCGGAATTTCGTCCAGATTGTTATAGATGGCGTCCACCTGGTCCTGCACGTCCTTGTTCAGGGTGGTGTAGATATGATAACCGGCGGTGGTCAGCTTGTTGATATACTCGTTCCGGATCTTATCCGTCACATCCTGGATGCCGTCCTGCTTGGCCAGGGCCTCGGCCACATCCTGAATGACCGTCTCCTCAAAGTAGGAGTACATACCCTGTGCGCCGCCGGACTTGACCTCGATCTCATTGCCGCAGTCGGGGCAATAATAGTGGTCAGACCTTCCTCATGGACCAGATCCCGCACGGGACCCTGATAGCCGCAGCCCTCGGTCTCGCACTTCACCCATCGGTCAGCGTCAGCAATGCCGGACTTGAACACCATTTCCTGGGCCACGGCCTCGTCATACCGGTCCTGATCGATCCAGCCCTGGTCCAGCATCTGGTCCAGGATGGTCAGCTGCCGCTCCCGGTTGTTGGCAAGAGTCTTGTCACTGATATAGGGATCATACAGGGAGGGGTTGTTGGTGATGCCGATGAGGCTGGCGCATTCGGCCAGGGTCAGCTCCTGCAATTCCTTGCCGAAATAGGTGGCCGCAGCGCTCTTGACACCGTAGCAGCCCTCACCCATATAGATGATGTTCATATACTTTTCAGGATTTCTTCCTTGGGTATTTCTTTTCCACCAGGATGCCGGAGATGATCTCCCTGGACCTTCCGCTGGACCAGAATTTCATTCTTGCCGGTGTAGTTCTTGATCATCTGCTGGGTAATGGTGGAGCCGCCCACACCGGAGTCGTTCATGAACATCCGTGCGCAGGCCTTGATGGTGGTAACCCAGTCCACGCCCTGATGCTCGAAGAACCGCTTGTCCTCGATGGCCACCGCCGCATGGATCAGGTCCTGTGGCAACTCGTCAAAGAAGCATCCTCCTGGCTGGCACTGGCATACATGACCCGCAGCAGCTGGATATTGTCGTTGGAGTCCACATAGTAGAGCCGGGAGGCTCGGTCCGGTACTTTCGTGGCCAGATCGACGCCCGCTCCGGGGATGATGTCCTCCTGCAGGTAGTCGCCGGTGGCATTGGCCAGCACCATAAAGCAGACCATGCCGATGATGGCCACGGTAGCCGCAGCGCCCACCGCTACCTTAAACGCTCCGAAAAGCACCATCCAGAGGCCCCGGAGGGTCTTTTAGATACCAGGGCGCATTCCACTCCTGCCGGGGCTTCGGCTCCTTCTTTTTCTTCTTATTCTGATCCTGTTCAGCCATAGTTGGATACCTCCTGAAAAGGCTTTGTACAAAAATCGTGTGCGTGGGGGAACACGGGAAAAGACCCGTTTGGCGTATTATAGCATATTTTTTTCCCCAAAGGGAAACCCCTATTTATTAATATTCATTTAACCAAATGGGTATCCTGTTTTCAGGAAAGGACGGAGAAGAACATGCGAAGATTTTTTGTCCCTGGGACTGATGCTGGTGTATCTCCTGGGGGTCCGGGGCGGCTATGTGGCCCTGTGGCAGGACGAGGACCCGGAGCCGGTGGCCGTGTTCCCCCTACGCCGTGGCCAGCCTGCCGCCGGAGGACCAGGAAGCCCTTTTTCGTGGAATTGTCATAAAAAACGAAGAAGATTTGCGGTACCGGTTAGAGGACTTTTTTGTCATAATCACGGAATTTCACTTTCCCTCTTGATTTTCTCCGCCGCAGCGGGTACAATATAGCCAAGTTCAAGGACCCGAAAGTGGAGGAGATACTATGGCAGACGAATTCGGCTCTGATTTTATGACCATCGTAGACGAGGACGGCACGGAATACGAACTGGAAGTCCTCAGCTCTCTGGAGTATAACGGCTCCACTTATCTGGCCGTGACCCCCGCCGACGGCGATAACGACGAGGCGGACCTGGAAGTGAGCATTCTCAAGTCCGAGGAGGATGAGAACGGTGAGCCGCTGCTGTGCGCCATTGAGGACGAGGCGGAACTGGACACCGTCTATCAGCTCATCATGGACCAGCTTTACGCTGAGGATTCCGAGGACGAAGAATAAGTTTTTTCTTTCCTGCTTGGTGCGTAATGTGCCCGTTTGGACCCACATTTTTGAATCGGGACGTTTGACTTCCCGGCCGGATCGCAGACCTCCCGCCCACGCTTCGACGATGGGTGGACGTTGGGAGCACTGATGGTCGTGAGCGGCGACCCACCTGCCATCTCGTGCAGGTCATAATCGGGTGCATACGGCTAAAGCGGGGTGCGGGGGAGCTTCGGCTCCCCGTTTTTTGCATTTTCTGTAAACTTTTTCGCATTTGCGAAAACATTTGTATTTTCCTCTTGCAAGCGCCGGAGGAATCCGTTATAATAAACCGGTCTATGCAAAACCCGGTGCTTTGAAGCGCCGGAATAACGAGAGGAATGAATCACATGAGCGCATCCAACAAGAAGAAGCTGCGGAAGGAGCAGGAGCTTGAACAGCTCACCGAGAAGCAGCAGGCGGCCCGGAAAGAGGCCAAGCAGACGAAGATCTACACCGTCGTGTTCATCTGCGTGATCGCACTGGTCCTGGTGGCCTTTGCAGGCACCCTGATCTACCGGAGCGTCAGCAACTCCGGCACCATTGAGAGAAGAGCACCAAGGCCGTGACTATTGGCGACCACACGCTGTCCACCGCAGAGCTGAACTATTATTACATGGATCTAATCCAGGCTCAGTACAGCTCCCTGGCAGAGCACGTACGGCAACTACATGAGCCTGTACCTGCAGATGATGGGACTGAACCTGACCAAGTCCCTGGACAGCCAGATTCGGGACAGCAGCACCAACCAGTCCTGGGCGGACTACTTCCTGGACACCGCCATTGAAAATGCCCGGGGCACTTACGCCCTCTATGACGATGCCCAGGCCAACGGCTTCGACACCGACGTGAGCGCCAACGTGGACACCACCGTCAGTTCCATGACACTGGCCGGCACCAACGCCGGTTACTCCAACCTGGCCGCCTACCTGAAGGCCCGCTACGGCAACGGCGCTACCGAGGAGACCTTCCGGGAATATTGCCGGGTGTCCCTCATCGCCCAGGCTTACCAAAACGCCCACTCCAAGAGTCTGACCTATGACGACGCCGCCATCCGTGCCTACGATGCCGAGCATGGCGAGAACTACAATTCCTTCACCTACACCACCGTGTATGTAAAGGCCAGCGACTTCCTGCAGGGCGGCACCACTGACTCCGACAACAAGGTCACTTACTCCGACGAGGAAAGGCCGCTTCCGTCACCGATGCCAAGGAAGCTGCCGACAAACTGGCAGAGGCCAAGTCCACCGTGGAACTGGAGAAGTTAGTGAACCAGGTGGAGTTGCCCGCAGCGACTGCCTCCGAACTGACCGCAACCCAGAGCAGGACATTCTTTACACCTCCGTGAACTCCGCCTTCCAGGAGTGGGTCTCCCGATCCCAGCCGGGTAGCCGGTGACACCAAGGTGTTCCCAACGAGTCCACCACCACCGATGATGACGGCAAGGGGAGACCACGACGACCTACGGCTACTATGTGTAGTGATGTTCGAAAGCTCCACCGACAACGTCAAGCCCATGGCAAACGTGCGGCATCTGCTGGTAGCCTTTGAAGGTGGCACCAAGGATTCCAATGGCAAAACCACCTACTCCGATGAGGAGAAGGCTGCCGCCAAGGCCAAAGCCGAGCTGCTGGAGCAGTGGAAGTCCGGCGATGCCACCGAGGACAGCTTTGCCGAGTTGGTGAAGAACAACACCGCCGACACCGCCTCCGCTTCCACCGGCGGCCTGTACGAGAACATCAACCCGGGAACCAACTATGTGACCAGCTTCAAAGGATTGGGCTTTGGAAGATCATCAGCCGGGCGATACCGGCATTGTCGAGTCCGAGTACGGCTACCACATCATGTACTTCGTGGGTGGCACCGAGCAGACCTATCGGGATTACATGATCGAAAACCAGCTGCATAACGACGATATGCAAAGCTGGTACGACGGCCTGGTGAAAGCCATCACCGTTAACGTTCTGAACACTTCCAAGATCCGCAAGGACCTGGTGCTGGCATCCAGCAAGTAAAAACGCATAGAAATCGCCTCCCATGGGAATGATTCCCACAGGAGGCGATTTTTTCATGAAAAAGTGGGAAGCTGGCCCTGTCGGAGGCTGCGCCGGGGCCATCAACGGTCT
>VOFC01004670.1_pt1 | contig 36018 bp, 53 predicted proteins | sample 5384161 | NCBI WGS metagenome assembly VOFC01 (sample SAMN12384722, study PRJNA508395) | human gut metagenome | isolation source: healthy gut B | host: Homo sapiens | reverse complement strand
AACCTTGCTGAAACTTTATGTAAAGTGTGCAGAAATTATTTAAAAGGAGGCGGTAACTATGAGGAAAGTTAAGCCAGACTCATCTTCTGATACTGCCAGTCAGCGAATGCGACCAGCAATTACACCAGAGGCAAGGCAGAAACAAATGATTTCTCTTGCAACTGATTGTGCTGAGGATTTAATGAGGTCTGGTAAGGCACCATCGCAAATTATTGTCCATTATTTGAAACTCGGAACAAAACAGGCAGAGCTTGAATTAGAGAAGACAAAAAAAAGAGTTAGCTCTAACAGAGGCTAAAACAAAAAGTATTCAATCTTCAGAACAGGCAGAGGAATTATACAAGAATGCACTTGATGCTTTCAGAGGATACAGTGGACAGGATACACAAATGGAGAGCGATGAATATGAGTGGGATGATTAGGACATATACAGAGCTTACCCGTTTGCCAACATTTCAAGAAAGATTTGAATATTTGAAATTAGATGGTTCTGTTGGAATAGAGACATTTGGTTTTGACAGATATTTGAATCAAATTTTTTATAACTCAAAAAGAGTGGAAACGACTTAGAAACGAAATCATTGTCAGAGATAGAGGATGTGATTTGGCTTGTGAGGGATATGAAATTCAAGGGAATATTATTATTCACCATATGAATCCAATTACACCAGAGGACATCATAAATAGAAATGATGACTTACTTAATCCAGAGTATTTGATATCAACAGTATTGAATACTCACAATGCTATACATTATGGTGATTCGAGCTTATTGCCACATGTGCCTGTAGAGAGAAGAAAAAACGATATGTGTCCATGGAGACATTAGAAGGAGGTTACTTATGAGTGAGGAAAGAAAAGAAAATCAGTCAGTGCAGACGGTATCTGTTACCAAGTCATCAGTAGATGCAGCAGATACTAATACAAAGAATGAGGATGTTAAAATTCTTGGTATTGTTGAAAGTTGTGGACATCTGAGAATACGAAAAGAACCAAACAAAGAATCGGATGTTGTAGCGACAATTCCTGTTGGTACAATGGTAGAACTTGTAAATGATGAAGTTATTGATGGCTTCTATGCTGTTCATACAGAAGTAGGAGATGGCTATTGTATGGCTGAGTTCATTCAGGTTACTCGACCTGAAAAGGAGTGATTATATGGCAGCAGAGAGAATGAATGACAGTATATTAACATCTGTGAAAAAAAAAATGTTAGGTTTGTCAGAAGAGTATGGCGCATTTGATTTAGACATTATAACACATATTAATTCTGTATTCACAATTTTGACGCAGATTGGGGTAGGTCCTGATAATGGATTTATGATTGAAGATAAAACTCCTGTATGGACAGATTTTATACAGGATAGTGGAATTTATCAGCTTGTAAAATCCTATATGGTATTAAAAGTTCGATTATTGTTCGATCCACCGATGAGCTCTGCTGTATTAGAATGCTATAAAACCCAAGTAAACGAATACGAGTGGCGGTTGAAAACAATGGCTGAAAATCAGGAGGTGACGGAAGATGGTAACAGCAACTCAGACTGAATCCGATGCGTCCCTTTCTCACCACGGAATTAAAGGTATGAGATGGGGTGTTCGTCGTTTTCAAAACAAAGATGGCTCTTTAACACCTCAGGGCAAAAAGCGATATGACAGAGATATAAGAGATAATCTCGCAAAGAAAAAAGATAACAGAATTGATACAAGTCATCCGGATCCTAATAGATGGGCTAGAGAAGATTTAGAACGAAGTAAAAAATCGTTGACACCAGTTCGTCTATGGTTCGCCAGTTAAAATCAATGGAAATCGAAACGCGACCGAAATCTAAGCGAAAAAGTATGGATTTATCGAATATGTCTGATAAAGAAATGCGAGACAGAATCAACAGAGAGTTACTTGAGCAGCAATTTATTTTCGGAAGTTGAAGAGCCGAAGATATCTAAGGGACGAGAATGTGTTACGAATGTATTATCAGTAGCAGGTGATGTACTGGTGGTAACAGGTTCTGCTCTTGGTATCGCATTAAGCATTAAAGAATTGCGAGGTAAATAAGGAGGATATGGCATTATCAAACACAGCCGTCCCGAAATGCCGTTTCGATTCGAGGCGAAATACCAGTTAAAAGGAAATCTCTATGGAGATGAACCGTATTGATGACCTTATTGCAAATCCTGGAGTTTATTACGATGACAAAGCAGTTGAGGGATTTATCCTATATTGCGAAAATGAATTAACACTTACCGATGGTTCTGATTTGAATCTTCTTGATTCATTTAAAGTATGGTCTGAACAAATTTTTGGTTGGTATTATTTTGTTGAAAGAAGCGTCTATGAACCGTCAGAAGATGGTCATGGCGGACATTATGTTAAAAAGCATATCCGAAAAAAAGCTAATTAACAAGCAGTACCTTATAGTAGCACGAGGCGCTGCAAAATCTATGTATGGTTCCTGCTTACAAAACTATTTTCTTAATGTTGATATCACAACAACACACCAAATTACAACTGCACCAACAATGAAACAGGCAGAAGAAGTTCTGTCGCCTATTCGTACAGCTATTACTCGTTCGAGAGGACCATTTTATAAATTCCTTACAGATGGTTCAATAATGAATACCAGTGGTTCAAAAGCCAATAGAGTTAAATTGGCATCGACCAAGAAAGGAATAGAAAATTTTCTTACCGGTTCGTTATTGGAAATTCGTCCGATGAGGATAGATAAGTTACAGGGATTGCAGCTCAAGGTTGCAACTGTTGATGAATGGTTATCTGGAGATATCAGAGAAGACGTAATCGGTGCTATTGAGCAGGGTGCATCCAAGGTTGACGATTATTTGATTGTTGCCATTAGCTCTGAGGGTACAGTCCGTAACGGAGCAGGCGATACAATCAAAATGGAATTGCAGGACATTCTAAAAGGTGAATATATTAATCCTCATGTTTCTATCTGGTTGTACAAACTTGATTCTGTCGAAGAAGTTTCAAATCCAGATATGTGGTTGAAGGCTAATCCAAACTTAGGAAAGACAGTTAGCTATGAAACTTATCAGCTTGATGTTGAACGAGCTGAAAAAGCTCCAGCTGCCCGAAACGATATCCTTGCAAAGAGATTTGGGCTGCCTATGGAGGGCTATACCTATTACTTCACTTATGAAGAAACTTTGCCACATCGAAAAAGAGATTTTTGGCAGTTGCCATGCTCTTTTTAGGTGGTGACCTATCACGGGGAGATGATTTCTGTGCATTTACATTTTTGTTCCCATTATCGAACGGGGCATTTGGTGTCAAGACGCGAAACTACATAACACAGAGAACATTAATGAAATTACAGTCTGCAATGAGATTGAAGTATGAAGAGTTCATCAAAGAAGGCAGTCTTATTGTTATGGAAGGAACTGTTCTGGATATGATGAATGTATATGAAGACTTGGATAATTACATTATTGAAAGTGGTTACGATGTAAGGTGTTTTGGGTACGACCCATATAACGCAAAAAAGATTTCGTAGAACGTTGGACACAGGAAAATGGTGTATTTGGTGTAGAAAAAGTAATCCAGGGAGCTAAGACAGAATCAGTTCCCCTTGGAGAATTAAAGAAATTATCAGAAGATAGGATGCTTCTGTTCGATGAAGAGCTTATGACATTTACGATGGGAAACTGTATTACTTTAGAGGATACTAACGGAAATCGTAAATTGTTAAAGAAAAGATATGATCAGAAAATTGATGCAGTGGCAGCTATGATGGATGCATATGTTGCATATAAGCTCAATCGAGATATGTTTGAATAAGGAGGAAAAATTCAAAATGGAATTAACAGTTGGCTCCAGACTGAAACACGCCTGAATGCATTTCTGAATCGAGCCCCCACTGCCAATTATCAGTATGGTATAGGTGGTGGATATGCATATCGACCAGACAGATTTAGGCTCACAAGAGGAAATGAGCGTTCTATCGTGACCTCTGTTTACAATCGAATAGCTTTAGATGTAGCCGCCATTAACATTCAGCATGTTCAGTTGGATGATGAAGGGCGGTTTTTAAATGTTATAAAATCTGGACTTAATGATTGCTTATCATTAGAGGCAAATCTTGACCAGACAGGAAGAGCATTCATACAGGATGTAGTTATGTCAATGATGGATGAAGGTGTTGTAGCGATAGTACCTGTTGACACTACAATTGACCCAGATATATCTAACGGATTTGATATAACGTCAATGCGAGTAGGAAAAGTGGTTGACTGGTATCCACAGCATGTAAAGTTGGAGGTATATAACGAACAGACAGGTGTAAGGCAGACAATTACTATGCCAAAGAGAAACGTAGCAATTATTGAAAACCCGCTTTATGCCGTTATTAATGAACCGAATTCTACAATGCAGAGATTGGTTCGAAAGTTGAATCTTTTGGATGCTGTTGATGAACAGAGCAGTTCCGGAAAATTGGATTTAATTATCCAGCTACCATATGTTATCAAATCAGATGCAAGAAGAAAGCAGGCTGAACTTCGAAGGAAAGATATAGAAGAACAGTTATCCGGCTCAAAGTATGGAATTGCGTATATTGATGGAACGGAGCATGTTACACAGTTAAATCGTTCGGTTGAGAATAATCTGATGAAGCAGATTGAATATTTGACGAGTATGCTATATAGCCAGTTAGGTATCACTCAGAGCATATTGGATGGAACAGCGGACGAGAAGACAATGCTTAATTACTACAATAGGACAATAGAACCAATTTTGTCAGCGATTGTTGATGAAATGAAACGCAAGTTCCTTACACAGACGGCCCGTACAAAGAACAAATCGATCAAGTTCTTTAGAGACCCATTTAAACTTGTACCAATCAGTGAAATTGCTGAGATAACAGACAAGTTTACAAGAAATGAAGTAGCATCATCAAATGAAATGCGTCAGGTAATTGGATGGAAAACCATCTGATGACCCTAAGGCGGATGAATTGAGAAATAGTAACATATCACAATCTGATTCTGGAATCGCAACTCAGACTGATGATGAAAATCAAGATATAGGAGGAGAAATTCAAAATGAAGTATGATTTTTGGTGGCTATGCCACACGAAATGACCTTACTTGCAGTGATGGTCGTGTAATTAAAAAAGATGCTTTTAAAGCACAGAATGGACAGACCGTGCCATTAGTATGGAATCACAATCACGATGATTTAAATGATGTACTTGGATTAGCACATCTTGAAAATCGTAAAGATGGTGTGTATGCGTATTGCGAATTTAATGACACGGATAATGGCAGGACAGCAAAAGAGCTGGTACAGCATGGCGATGTAAAGTCACTTTCAATCTTTGCAAACCAGTTAATGCAGAAAGGTTCAGATGTAATTCATGGATTAATCAGAGAGGTTAGTCTTGTACTTGCTGGAGCTAATCCTGGAGCTTTTATTGATGATGTAATTGCTCATGGAGAAGATGGTTCTGGGATTATCGCTTGTTATGATGAGGGCGTAACAGTATTTATGCACTCTGATGACAAACCAGATGACGAAGAGAAAACTAAGGATCCAGAAGATAAGAAAAAAAGAAAAGTCCGAAGATGATGAGACTGTAGAAGATGTCTTTGACTCACTTACAGAAAAGCAGAAGACTGCTGTATATGCCGTTATCGGGACAATTATGGAAGATAATGAAAACAATGAAAACAATGATAACTCAGATGATAATGAAGGAGGAAATGATAAAATGGCGATGAAACATAACGTATTTGAGAACAGTGCACAGGCACAGGATAACACACTTTCTCATGCTGACCAGGTAGCTATAATTGAGACAGCAAAGATGAGAACAGTTGGTACTTTTAAGAATGCATTACAGATGTATGCAGAGGAGAATGCACTTCAGCATGATGCAACTAGCAGTGGTGTTGCAACAGGAGACCTTTCTAAGCTTTTCCCAGAGTATGTAGAGGTAAGACCTGGGTGCACCGGAGCTTATTACTAATGATCAGGGTTGGATTAGCACTGTTATTTCTAAGATACATAAGTCACCTATGTCAAGAATCAGAACAACACAGGCTGATATCAGAAATATTGACACTCTTAAAGCTCATGGCTACCAGAAAGGAAAGCAGAAGAAGTTAGCAGGAAACTTCAATCTTGTAAGAAGAACAACAGACCCACAGACTATTTATGTAAGGAATGCACTTAACAGAGATGACATTGTTGACATCACTGATTTCGATTATGTTGCATATCTGTACAGCATTGATCGTATGAACCTTAACGAGGAGCTTGCTAAGGCAATTATGATTGGTGACGGTCGTGATGATGGTGCAGAGGATAAAATCTTCCCAGAGCATATCAGACCAATCTGGCTTGATGACGACCTTTACACAATTCATACCGATCTCGATATTACAACTATGAAGGCTGAGCTTCAGGGAACAAATACAGGAGCAAACTTCGGTGATAACTATGTATACGCTGAAGCAATGGTACAGACATTACTCTATGCAAGAGAGAACTATAAGGGAACTGGTACACCAGACTTATACTGCACACCGCATATGGCAAATGTAATGCTTCTTGCAAGAGATTTGAACGGTAGAAGAATCTACTCTTCTAAGGCTGAGCTTGCTACAGCGTTAAATGTTGGCAGCATCAATACAGCCGAGCAGTTCGCTAACAAGACAAGAAAGACTTCAGATGGAAAGACAAAGAAGCTTATCGCTCTTGTCGTAAATCTTCAGGATTATTCTCTCGGAGCAACAAAGGGTGGAGAAATCACACACTTCACTCAGTTCGATATCGACTTCAACCAGGAGAAATCACTTCTTGAGACACGCTGCTCTGGAGCTCTTATAAGAGTCTACTCAGCAATTGCTATTGAGGAAGATGTCACAGATACTAAGGGTCAGCAGACTGGCGACTTAGCAGGCTAAGATAAATCTTAGAAAGGAAATTTCAAAATGAGTAAATTTTTTTGGAGCAATTGGTTATTCCGTATCAGAAGAAACAGCTCCCGGTGTATGGACAGACCATATTGTAGAGCATAATCATTATGGTGATGTTAATAGGAGTAAGGCTCAGCACGAAACTGGAACATCACTTAATGATAACCTTAATATTTCAAATGAGTTTAGTATTATTGCTGACCCGTTTGCTTATGAGAATTTCCAGAATATGCGATATATCGTATTTATGGGAGCTAAGTGGAAAATTACGAGCGTAGAAGTTCAGTATCCACGATTAATTCTGACAGTTGGAGGTGTTTATAATGAGCAGACGACTTAAACTGCATAGTATTCTTTGCGGCATATTAGATTGCCCAGAGAGAGGAAAAAGAATGTCGAGCTTATTTTCAGCCGCCAGCATCTGTTAGTATGAAATACCCTGCCATTGTGTATGCCCTTAATGGAAAAGATAAGAGGCACGCCGATGACAGGGGTTTATTTGTCTTCAAATCGTTATTCGGTGACAGTTATAGATAGTAATCCGGATAGCGACATAGTAGACAAAGTATCTGAGTTACCAATGTGCAGGTTCAATACAGCCTATACCAAGGATAATTTGAATCATACAGTATATGAAATTTATTATTAGGAGGAAATCAACATGTCAAAAACTTACATGGGATAATGAAGGTGAGCGATTGTTTGAAACTGGTGTCAGTGAAGTCGCTCTTTACCCATTTCAGACAAATGGCTACACAAAGGGTGTTGCTTGGAATGGTGTAAGTTCTATTACAGACAGTCCTGGAGGAGCAGAGTCAAATAAGATTTATGCAGATAACATCGAGTATCTCAATCTTATGTCTGCTGAAACAGCTGGAGGAACTATCGAAGCATACATGGCTCCGGATGAGTTTGCAGAATGTGATGGTTCTGTAGAGGTTGCACCGGGAGTATATGCAGGTCAGCAGAACCGTAAGAAGTTCGGTCTTGCATATAAGACTATTCTCGGAAATGATACAGAGTCAAATGACCATGGCTATAAGCTTCACTTAGTATGGGGTTGTCTTGCTTCTCCATCAGAGAAACAAAATTCATCTGTAAATGAGAGTCCAGAGCCATTGGCTATGTCCTGGGAATACAGTGCGACACCTGTTAAAGTTACTGCGGCTGTTAAGGGCAAGAAGCTTAAAGCAACAGCAACAATGACATTCGATTCAACAAAGGTAGATGCCACAAAGCTTCAGAAGCTGGAAGGTATTCTTTATGGAACAGATAGTTCTGGATCAACTGAGCCAAGACTTCCAATGCCTGATGAAATCATTTCCATGATGACAACAGAAGGTTAATTAAATATTCAGTCTATGTGACGTATTCAGTTCGGCTGGCGTCGCTTTTTTATTTGAAAGGAGAAATTCAAAATGCATAAAGAAACTATTACTTATGTTGATTTCAATGGAACAGAAAGAACAGAAGACCATTATTTCAACCTTAGCAAAACAGAGATTACGGAGTTAGAGGTTAGTATGCCTGGTGGTCTCGCAGAGTATCTCATGGGAATTGTAAATGCTAAGAATGTTCCGGAAATTATGGCTTCATTTAAGAAAATTATTTTATCTGCATACGGCATCAAGTCGGCAGATGGAAGAAGACTTGAAAAAGGGGAAGAAATCAGTAAAGCGTTCACAGAATCACCGGCATATGACGTGCTGTTTCAGAGATTATTCTTATCTGGAGATGTTAATGCTGCTTCTGATTTCATTAATGCAATCATTCCACAGATTAAGGATGACGCAGCACAGTCGGCAGCAGAGAATAAGAATTTAACAGTTGTTTCGGGAACGGCACAGTAAATTCATTTGGGAGGTGTACAGATGCTTAATATTGTAATACCTTCAGTTGAATTATGGGATGAAAAGAATGAACAGTTCATCCATACAAAGGAACAAAAAATACAGTTAGAGCATTCTTTGGTTTCAGTTGCTAAATGGGAAGCTAAAGTGGAATAAGCCTTTTATAAATAAAAAAGAGAAAACCACTGCGGAAATTATTGACTATGTGCGATGTATGACCATTACGCAGAATGTACCAGACGATTGCTACAACTATTTAACAATAGCAAACATAGAAGAAGTGAACAGGTATATTGCGTTACCAATGACTGCTACTTGGTTCACTGAAACAAAAAAAGAAAGTAACAACAAATCGAGAGCAGATTACAGCGGAACTTATTTATTACTGGATGATTAGTTTCAATATTCCTATGGAATGTCAGAAATGGCATTTGAACAGATTGCTTACTTTGATAAGGGTATTCAATGAGAAGAATCAACCTAAAAAGAAAATGAGTCAGCAGGAACTATATCGTCAGCACGCTGCAATAAATGCTGCAAATAGAAAGAGATTTCATTCAAAAGGATAGGAGGAAATACTATGGGACTTAATGGTATTGATATCAGCGGTTGGCAGGAAGGTATTGATTTATCTGCTGTTGCCGCTGATTTTGTAATTATGAAAGCTACTCAGGGTACTGGATTTGTCAGCAAAGATTTTGTTAGACAGTATCAGCAGGCAAAAGAAAATGGAAAGCTTGTCGGATGTTATCACTATGCCGAGGGAGGCGATTATGTTGCAGAGGCAAACCATTTCCTTGATGTTGTTGGAAATCGCGTCGGTGAAGCTATTCTTTGTCTTGATTGGGAAGGACAGGATAATCCAACATTTGGTAAGAACGATTTCAATTGGGTTAAAGGATTCTGTGATTATGTATTCTCTAAGACTGGTGTAAAACCACTTGTCTATATTCAGAAGAGTGCTATGGAAAGAATTGACGGTATTGGTGATTACGGATTATGGATTGCGCAGTATCCAGATTACACACCAACTGGATACCAGGAGACACCTTGGAATGAGGGGGCTTATGCGTGTGCTATTAGACAGTACAGTTCAGTTGGTCAGATTAGCGGATATAACGGAAATCTTGACCTTGATAAGTTTTATGGTGACGCTGACTCTTGGAGAGCATATGCAGCTATAAACGGAGAGAATATGTCACCAGAGCCAACACCTCAGCCGGTAGTTAATACTCCAGATGGTTCCACTCTTGAATTAGTTGAAAGAACTATGAGTGGCGAATTTGGAGATGGAGATGACAGAAGAGCTAATCTTGGAACACGATACGATGAAGTACAGAGTTTCATTAACCATATTTATGAAGCGTCTGCTAATGATTTGGCAAATGAAGTTCTTTCTGGAAAATACGGTAATGGGGATACAAGAAAGGTTGTTTTAGGAGACCGTTATTCGGAGGTACAGGGAATTGTAAATGGTGAAGCAGAAAAGAAATACTACACAATTCAGTCTGGCGATGTGTTATCAAAAAATCGCCGCTGCTAATGGCACTACGGTTGACAATCTTGTACGTCTTAATGGCATTAGCAATCCGGATCTGATTTATGCAGGTACGAAGATTAGAGTTAAGTAGGGGTAAATACATATGATCAGTTTCAGACAAAAGGGCGACTTCCACAAGCTTACCAGATATCTGGAAAGAGTGAAAGAAGTAGCACAAATAGGCGACCTTGATAAGTATGGTCGTCAAGGTGTGGCAGCCCTTGCGTCTGCTACGCCGAGAAATACTGGAAAAACTGCAAATTCGTGGAATTACGAAATCAAGCAGGAGAAGTGTTCAGTATCTATTAGATTTTATAATACAAATATTCAAAATGGGGTTCCGATCGCGATCATCCTGCAATATGGTCACGGAACCCGTAACGGAGGCTGGGTACAGGGGCGAGATTATATCAATCCTGCTATCCAGCCTATTTTTGACAAAATTGTCAAGTCGGCGTGGAAGGAGGTTACAAGTCTATGAGTACAACTGTTGATCAAAGAGTCGTTGAAATGCGATTTGACAATAAGCAGTTTGAAAATAATATTCAGACAAGCTTATCTTCTATAGACAAACTTAAAAAGAGCTTGAATATGGATGGAGCAACAAAAGGACTTGAAAGTGTTGAAAAAAGCCTCTGGTAAGATAAATCTTTCTGATTATCAAATGCTGTTGAAACCGTTAATGCTAAATTCTCAGCATTAGAGGTTATGGCTATTACGGCATTGGCAAATATTACAAATTCGGCAGTAAATGCAGGTAAAAAGTATTGTATCGGCACTAACTATCGATCCAATCAAAACAGGATTTCAAGAATATGAAACGCAGATTAATGCAGTTCAGACAATCTTAGCAAATACTTCATCAAAGGGAACCACCCTTGACCAGGTTAATAATGCATTAGATGAGTTAAACCACTATGCAGATATGACCATTTATAATTTTACGGAGATGACACGTAATATTGGTACCTTTACAGCGGCGGGTGTTGATTTGGATACCTCTGTTTCAGCAATTAAAGGTATTGCCAACCTTGCCGCTGTATCAGGTTCAAATTCACAGCAGGCAAGTACAGCGATGTATCAGTTATCACAGGCATTAGCAGCAGGAACAGTAAAATTACAAGACTGGAACTCTGTTGTAAATGCCGGTATGGGCGGTCAGGTATTCCAGGATGCTTTAAAAGAAACAGCAAGAGTTCACGGAATAGCTATTGATGACATGATTAGAGATGCAGGGTCATTCAGAGAAACTTTACAGAAAGGCTGGCTGACATCTGACATTTTAACTGAGACATTATCTAAGTTCACAGGTGACTTAAATGAAGAACAGCTTAGAACAATGGGCTACACCGATGAACAGATAGCATCAATAATCAAAATGGGTCAGACAGCAAATGATGCCGCTACGAAAGTAAAGACATTTACTCAGTTATTTGACACATTAAAGGAAGCTGCACAGTCTGGCTGGACTCAGAGTTGGGAAATTATCGTTGGTGACTTTGAAGAAGCGAAAGAATTACTCACAGAGATGAGCGATACATTCAGTGCGATTATAAATTCATCAGCGGATGCCAGAAATAGTATGTTACAGGGCTGGAAAGACTTGGGAGGAAGAACGGCACTTATAGAAGCGGCAAGAAATGCTTTTGAGGGAGTGCTTAGTATTATCAAGCCAGTTAAAGAGGCATTTCGTGAAATCTTCCCTCCGATGACAGCACAACAACTATATAATATTACAGATGCGTTAAGAAATTTGACGGCACATCTGAAACTCAGCGATACAAATTCAGAAAATTTAAAAAGAACATTTAAAGGTTTGTTTGCAGTAATTGACATTGTTAAACAAGCATTCGTAGCGGTTGCAAAAGGCGTTGGTTCTCTATTAGGAGGGACTGGCGACTTAGCAAGTTCTATTTTATCGGTAACGGCACGCTTCGGAGATTGGCTTGTGAAACTTGATGAAACCATCAAAAAACAGATATATTCAATGTCGCTATACAGACCGTGATTAAATATATAAAAAACAGGTGCGGCAGTAGCAACAGATTTAATTGACAAAGCTGTTGATGCAGTCACAAGATTCGCAAATGCTATAAAGCAGAAGTATGATACCGGCGGATTTGCAGTTATTCATTCTGTTCTGGAAAGAGTACATACAAGAATGTCAGAAGTTGGAGAAGCTGCTGATGGAATGCGAAGTGGTGTTGAAATTGCAATTGGTGCAATGAGTAAAGCACTTGAAAATTCTAAGTTTTTACAAGCACTCCAGGCATTATGGGAAGGAGTTAAAACTATTGGAACTGGTATTGCAAAAAGCAATGAAAACTATTGCGAATGGATTTGTAGAAGATATCAGTGACATAGATTTTTTCAGGTATATTGGATGTAATCAATACTGGAGCTTTAGGCGGTATAGCCATTGGAATAACCAAATTTATAAAAGGTTTAGGAAAAGCCGCTGAGGATACTAGGAATTTTACAAAACAGTTTAAAGATATTCTTGACAGCGTTAGAGGTTGCTTTTAAAGCATATCAAACACAATTGAAAGCAGGAACTTTGATTAAGATTGCCAGTGCGATTGCAATTCTTACTGGAGCTATAGTAGTGCTTTCACTTATTGACTCTGCAAAATTAGCATCAGCTATTACCGCATTAACAGGATTATTTGCAGAACTTATGGCATCTATGGCTATCTTTACAAAGATAAGCGGCGATCTTAAGAAAGCAACAAAGACCGTTACAATTATGTTGGGATTATCAGTTTCGGTGCTAATTCTTGCATCAGCATTGAAAAAAGATTGCATCTTTGAGTTGGAATGAGATAGCGAAAGGGCTTACCGGTATTACAGTAATTTCTGGCGTATTGGCAGGAGTTGCAAAAGTTATTTCAAAAAGATGAAAAGACAATTGCAAAAGGGGCGTTTAATCTTATATTCTTGGCAACAGCTGTTAAGATATTAGCATCTGCTTGCAAAGATATATCGCAACTTAGTTGGGGAGAACTTGGCAAGGGACTTACTGGAGTAGGTGTCCTAATGGCAGAAATAGCTTTATTCTTGAATACGGCTAAATTTAGTGGAAAAGCAGTATCAACAGCAACGGGAATTCTTGTGCTATCAGCTGCTATAAAAGTATTAGCATCAGCTTGCAAAGATTTTGGTTCTATGCAGTGGAGTGAGATTGGAAAAGGTCTTACAAGTATTGGCATATTACTCGCAGAGATTGCAACATTTACAAATCTTACAGGCAATGCTAAACATGTTATATCTACTGGTATCGCATTAATCGCTATTGCAGGCGCAATGAAAAATTATGGCATCGGCTGTAGAAGATTTTGGTTCTATGCAGTGGGATGAAATTGGCAGAGGACTGACCGTTATGGCAGGGGCATTGGCAGAGATTACATTAGCTGTCAATTTAATGCCTAAAAATATGGTATCAACAGGTGTTGGTCTTATTGCCGTTGCCGGAGCACTTACAATATTGTCAAATGTTCTAAGTACAATGGGAAATTTCACATGGGAAGAGATTGGCAAAGGTCTTGTTACTATGGGAGGAGCGTTAGCGGAATTATCGATAGCGTTAAATCTTATGAACGGAACATTAGCTGGTTCAGCAGCATTACTCATTGCAAGTGCTTCGTTAGCGGTGTTGGCACCAGTTCTGAGTATACTTGGTGCTATGAGTTGGGAAGCAATAGCAAAAGGTTTGGTTTCTTTGGCAGGAGCATTTGCAATTATAGGTGTAGCTGGTGCTGTATTATCACCGATTATTCCAAGTATTTTAGCGTTAGCAGGGGCATTTACACTTATAGGTGTCGGAGTTGCTGCGACAGGAGCAGGTTTATTAGCTGCTGGACTTGGACTACAGGCACTTGCTATTGGATTTACTGCGGTAGCAGCAGCTGGAACAGCAGGAGCGACAGCACTTGTAGCAGCATTGGCAGTCATCATTACAGGCGTGGCAGATTTGATTCCGGCAGTATTGGTCAAATTGGCAGAGGGAATTGCTCAGTTCTGCGTTGCATTAGCAGGAGCAGCGCCACAAATTTTAGAGTCGCTGGTCATTATTATTACGGCTTGTCTGACGGCGATATCAAATGTTGTACCACAACTGGTCGAAGTTCTCGTAACATTGTTGGTTACAACTCTTCAAACTTTGGCTGAGCATACGCCAGAAATTGTACAGGCTGTGTTCGATATTCTGATTGCATGTCTACAAGGAATTGCAGATAATATCGGAATGGTGGTTCAAACTGCTATAGATATTGTGCTGAACTTTATCGACGGAATAGCACAAAAAATTACCAGATGTGATTCAATCTGGTGTTAATTTGTTGTTGAGCTTTATTGAGGGAATAACAAGTGCTATTGACAATAATTCAGCAAGATTAGCAAATGATATAAGAAATTTATTTTTAGCATTGTTGAGAGCAGCGGTTCTTGTACTTACAGGTGGAATTGTTGACATTAAAGCCGTAGGATCTAAAATAATGAATTCAGGGCTTATTCAAGGTATTAAAGATAAACTGTCTCATCTCAAAGAAACCGTACGAGATTTGATATCAAATGCGAAACAGGTTATTGAAGATAAAATTGATTCCTTTAAAAAGTATCGGTAAACATCTTATTAGTGGATTTATCGGTGGTATTAAAGATAAAGCTTCTGACTTAGCAAACTCTGCACTTAGTGCAGTTAAAGGCGCTGTAAATGGTGTAAAGAGTTTCTTGGGCATTCATTCCCCTTCAAAGTTGTTTGCTCAATTTGGTAGATACACTGATGAAGGATTTATCAATGGCGTGAAGGCTTATGCCGGAAAAGTATCCGATGCTACTGTTGATATGGGAAAAGGTGCCGTCGGAGCAATGTCTGACACACTTTCAACCATTGCAGATTTGGTTGATTCGGATATTGATTCGGAACCAACTATAAGACCGGTGATGGATCTGTCAAATATTCAAAATGGTGCTAATCAGTTGTTTAGTATGATGAAGAGCGTTGATGGATATTCATTATCTGGTTCATTAGATATTGCCAATAGAACTGGCAGTCGTATTAATGAAGTAAGAAGTAAAACAACTGATAACTCTAGTGTATTAGATAAGATTTCGGATGCAGTTGGAAATTTTAATGGCGGAAATTCATTCGAAAATACATTTAATATCACAGGAAGTAATCCTAAAGAGATTGCCGAAGAAGTATCAAACATTATTCAGAGACAAGTTGAAAGGAGGGATGCTTCATGGGCGTAATTATTTACAATGGTGTTTCATCAGAAGAATTCGCTATCCAAGTGGAGCATCCGCCTGGATATGAAACTCCGGAAAAGACTATGAAATTACACATATTCCTGGAAGAAACGGGGATATTTATGTCGATAAAGGGTCATATAAGAACGTATCAAGAAGTTATGATATAGCTGTTGGTGCTGAAAATAAGGATTTTACAATGATGGCAAATTTTATTTCGGAGTGGCTTAACTCTGCGTCTGGATATGCTAAGTTGGAAGATTCTTATGAGCCGGAATATTATCGGCTTGCTGCTTATAAGAGTGGAGGGACAATTGAAAACATATTACAGCACGCTGGGCGTATTACAGTCGCATTTGATTGTAAACCTCAGCGCTTTCTTAAATCTGGAGATATTCCAGTAATTGTTCGAACAACGAGCAAATTAAGAAATCCAACAGGATTCAAATCGCTTCCTATTATAAAAGTGAACGGTTCTGGAAAGGGCAATCTGAGAATTGGTGACTATGTTATCACTATTTCGAACATTAGCTCGTATCTGACTATCGATAGTGAATTACAGGATGCTTATAAAGGTACTACAAATTGCAATTCACTTGTAACGTTGAGCAACGGATTTCGAAGCTTATAAAAGGCGAAACGAAATTTCTTTTTCTGGTGGAATAACAAGTGTGGAGGTGATACCTAAATGGTGGACACTATGATTACTCTTCATGAGTCTACAGAAATGTCATTCACAACGAATGGATTAGGTGCATTAAGTGATGCCATTACTTGCGAAGTTACTGAAGAAAGAAATGGTGAGTTCGAACTTGAAATGGAATATCCTGTCACAGGTATCAGATATAAGGAATTACAGCTTAGGCGTATCATTATGGCAAAGCCAAATCCTTATTCTGACCCACAACCATTCCGAATCTATGCAATCACAAAGCCAATTAATGGAATTGTTACAATAAATGCAGAACATATAAGTTACGATATGTCTGGATACCCAGTATCAGCATTTGCAGCCGACACAGTTCAAAAATGCATTTATTAATATGAAATCCGCATCAGCGGTTGATTGTCCGTTTTCATTTTCAACGGACAAAATTACAACTGCAAATATGACAGTTCTCAAACCATCGAGTATGCGTTCACTACTTGGAGGTGTTGATGGTTCAATTCTTGATGTGTATGGAGGAGAGTATGAGTTCGATAAGTTCAACGTAAAACTTTGGAATAAAAAGAGGCGCGGATAGAGGCGTTAGCATTAGATATGGTAAGAATCTTACTGATTTGAAACAGGAAGAGAATTGCAGTTCTGTCTATACAGGCGTTTATCCGTTCTGGTATTCTGAGCAGGAAGGTCTTGTGCAGTTAAATGAGAAGCTTGTAAAAGCATCTGGTACATATAACTTTACAAGGATTTATCCACTGGATTTATCGCAGGAATGGCAGGAAAAACCAAGTCAAGAGCAGCTTAGAACAAGAGCTAATTCTTATATGAAAGCAAACAATATAGGAGTACCAGCTGTATCATTGACTGTATCATTTGCACAGTTATCACAATCTTCTGAGTATGCTAAATATGCACTTTTTGGAAGATGTGCATCTTTGTGATACAGTAGGTGTTGAATTTCCAAAGTTAAATGTTAGCGCTACAGCAAAGTGTATAAAAACTATATATGATGCAATTAGTAATAAGTATGCGTCAATTGAACTTGGCGAATCAAGAACAAATCTCGCATCAACTATTTCTGATCAAAAGCAGGCAATTTCTGATACCATTACCAAAACATTTATGCAACAGGCTATTGAGAATGCTACGCAGTTAATTAGTGGCGGTCTTGGTGGATTTGTGATTATGCATAGCAGTACTGGTGGAAAGTATCCGGATGAAATTCTTATTATGGATACGGATGACATTGCTACTGCGAAGAAGGTATGGCGTTGGAATAAAGGTGGATTGGGATATTCTTCAACAGGATATAATGGTCCATTTGCTTTTAGCTATGACACAGGATGGTCAGATTGTAGCAGATTTCGTTAAAACTGGAACTATGAGTGCAAATCGCATAAATGGAGGCACTTTAATTCTTGGTGGAAGAAACAACTCAAATGGTACAGCGCTTATAAAAAGACGCAGATGGAAATGTTCTTATTCGACTTGATAGGGATGGAATAACATTGTCGGAAGATGTTCAGATTTCTTATGAAAATATTTCAGACGCTCCGTCAATTCCAACTAAAGTATCAGAACTTACGAATGATAGTAAATATACAACTATGTCGGATGTTGAAAAGAAAGGGTATCAGACAAAGGCTAATGTGACCAAAATCACTAAGGATACAGTTACAACAACATATGTAAATGCTTTGGATATAACTGCTAAACAGGTTAATTGTAAATCTGGTAGTAAAGAAGCTAATATTAATGCCGGAGCATCACATTATAAATATTCAGATGAGTATATAGGCGAAATAGGTACAAACAGTTGGACTGGCGATGACAATCGTAGAGGATTGGTATTTGACCTTGACGAGAATGGCGACTACATGACATGGGCTGCACAGCCTAAAAGTGGTCAAAATTATTTAGTTAAACTTTTTATATGAAAGAAATGGCTATAATTCAAAGGGTGTAACCTATGATGCCGATACTATAAATTTAGGATGCGACATTGATATGCATTACTATAAACTCAAGAATGTATCTTGGGAAAATGGTGGTGGAATAACCGGAACTATGAGATTTGTTCAAGTAGGTGGAATGAATAGCGATGGAACCGTTTCAAATTGAGCAATAACGCATATTTACAATTTGAGAGAGGCGTTTTAATTAAAGCTGGTTGGTATGATTATTAGGAGGTTTTATGGAAGAAAATATTACAGAAGTTAAAGATAAGAACCTCGTATTAATCGAGGCTGATAATGAGGCATCTAAGCCTGATAAAGGCAAAGATGTTATGCAAGATAATTCCGAGCAAGAACAACTTCGCTCTGATGTTGAATTTTTATCAATGATGACTGGCGTTGATTTAGGGGTGATTAAAAATGGGTGTATACACACCAGACTCAAATAGAGTTGTACATTATACATACGCTGATATGACAGCTCGTCAGATTGTACGTCCGGTTCATCTTGTGCAGTATGATCAGGGATTACCGATTATTGCGGTAAAATTATATAATGACGGACTTGAATATACGATACCTACGAATGCAACTGTTAATATCCGATGCGGTAAGGTTGATGGTAATTTTGTATATAATCCTGCATTAGGATGGGATTCAGCTATGCATACGGTTTACTTTGAAGTTACAAAGCAGATGACCGCACTGGCAGGAGAAATAAATCCTATTGTGGAGATTGAGTTAAACAACAAGATTGTATCCAGTGGGGCTATTGCCGTGCAGATCGATTTCAACCCTGTACAGGAACAGAGCATAAGGTCAACGACAGAATACCTCACTGCTAAGCAATATGCAGAACAGGCAGTTGATGCAGCAGCAAAAGCAGCAAGTTCTGCAAGCCAGGCATCTGGATATGCTAGCACAGCAAATTCAAGAGCAAACGCAGCAGCGTCATCAGCTTCAGGTGCGGCTAGCTCTGCAAGTGCAGCTAATACGAGTGCAGCGAATGCGAAAAGCTATGCTGATTCAGCCGCTTCATCGAAAAACGCTGCGGCATCGTCGGCTTCTAACGCATCAGCATCAGCAACAAATGCCAAAAAGTCTGAAACAGCGGCAGCGAACTCAGCATCTTTAGCGCAGGCAGCATATGAAGAAATTCTTGGAGCAGATGTCGGCAAATTTGGTTCACAGCTTGCTAATGAACATTCTGTATTACAACCAATTTATGACTCATCTGGACAGAATATATGTGATTCAAGCGGAAGAGAAATACAGGGGCGTATAATATTTGCTGATGAGAGCGAAGTTGTATCATTACGACAACAGGTATCTCATTTAGATACTTTTATAAGAAGTGTTATCAGTAGATTGGGATATGTAACAGACCATGCACTGTTAGACAGTGACTACAAAGGGGCTTTAGAGAAATCTGAGGCTCTTTATTATTTTTTAAGGAGGATTAAAGAAAATGCCTAAAGTAACGGATTATTCCGCAGCAACCAGATTTGATAGCGGAGATGTAATTATTAAAGATGGTACTGGCGGAACAAAGAAAATGACAGCAGCAAATGCAGCAGTAGAGTTTGCCGGTAAGCTTGTATCAGCGATTAATCATCGCAATGTATATAGAGGAAAGAACCTCGGCTCATCAGTTACAGCAGCCCAGAAGGCAGCTATTCAAAATGGAACTTTTGATGATCTGTTTATCGGAGATTATTGGGTAATTGGCGGTGTGACCTGGGTTATTGCAGATATGGATTACTTTCTTAGATGCGGTGATACAGATTTCACAAAGCATCATCTTGTTATTGTTCCTGCGTCATCACTTTACAATGGTCAGATGAATGCGACTAATACAACAGAGGGCGGATATGTAGGCTCTGTAATGTATAAAACAGGATTGGATAATGCGAAAGCAAAATTTAAAGCAGCATTTGGAAGTATGCTTCTTACACATAGAACTTATCTCGTAAAATGCAGTTGCAAATGGAAAGCCATCCGGAGGAGCATGGTTCGATGAAACAGTCGCTCTTATGTCAGAGGTTATGGTATATGGTACACATTATTTCGAGCCCGCAAATGACGGAACGACAGTTCCTACAAAATATAGTGTTTGCAATTCACAGCTGGCACTTATGTCACTTAACCCAAGAATGATCAAGACAAGAGAAACTTATTGGCTACAGAACGTCGTTTCTGCGGCTTATTTCGCTCTTTTGTGAACTACATTGGCCATGCGTACTACGTCAACGCTTCGGCCTCTCGTGGGGTTCGTCCGTATGGAATCATTGGTTAAAAAAATCTCCGCCCCTTGTGGGCGGGGTAATCTATAGAAAGGATAAGTATATGGAAGATTTAATTTATACTATGGTGCTGTCTGATGGCACTATCATTGAAAATCTTAGAAAAAATGGTGATAACTATATTTCAGCGTCTAAGCTTACAGCGGATATGTTTGATGGAAAATTATCAGAAGTAACAGTAAAAACTTCTGAAGATGAAATGGTTATGGAAAATATGGATCTTGTCCAGATTACTGAGATGAATGGCGAATACTGGTTTGTCTTACGTCAGTTCTCAGCTACTGAACTGGCTATGGCTAAAATGTCTTCTAATATTGACTTCTTAGCTATGATGCAGGATGTAGAACTGTAAATTAGAAAGAGAGGAATAACAATATGGAACATAGTAAAAAACTTTAAAAAGGTTAAAGACTATTATGATGATAAGCTCTGGGATGAGCGTAGAGTACGCTTAGCAGTTGGTCGCTGGATTACCGCAGAAGAGTATAAGGAAATTACAGGGAAAGATTATGAATAATGAGTGTTTTAGTTAGTGATCGTACAGAATCAAAATTTGAAGCTATCACATATTCAATTGAATTACATGATATGCTGATAGATTTTATGCAACATGGATTCGGTGTTAAAAGTGTAGATGATTATGTAAGACTTCGCTATGCATACGGAAAAGATGATAGAGAGAACTTTTCTAAGTATCGTTTTTATGATGCAAAAAATTTAAAAACAGAGTAGATCAACTAGCAGCACTGATTACGAATAATGTCCGGGCAGCCAACACGATTTATCCAACGAATCTTCACGAGTGTGAAATGAGAAGAGATTATCAAAACACCGCTATAGTCAATTGTGAGCAGCTTCTTAAGGAACTGCAACGGATTGCAGAGATATTTGAAGTAGACTTAAATCTCTACAGTCCATATGTTAAAGCTATCGACCGAGAAATCGGATTGATAAAGAAGTGGCGTCAGCGTGACAAGAAGATGGAATCATATTTCAGATGTAAGGGTGATGTCTAATTATGCGTCGTTTCTGCGGCTTATTTCGCTAATGTGAACAACAACGGGAATGCGAACAATAACAACGCTTCTAACTCTAATGGCGTTCGTCCGGATTCTTCACTTAACCAATGAAGAAGGAGATATCATACCGTTCCTTATAAACAGGATAAATAGCAAAGCCTGAAACAATTTACTACGGTAAGTATTGTTATAACGGTGACTAGTAGATGAATTATGAGGAAATTGTATGCGATGCCAATAATTTGTATCGGGCTTATAAGACCTCTGTAAAAAAGTAGCAAATGGAAAGAAACCACACAGAAGTTTATGATGAACTTTCTGCGTTATATTTTTGAAATCCAGGATGGCATTATCAACAGGACTCTCAAAAACGGTCTCACACAAGAGTTTACTTTACACGAAAGAGGTCGAGTAAGACCGATTACAAGTATACAAATCCGTGATAGAATTGTTCGCCATGTTCTATGTGATGATATTCTTTTTTACCAGAAGTTAAAAAGCACATAATATATGATAATTGTGCATCAATTAAAGGGAGAGGTATATCTCAGCAGAGAAAGCGATTTGAAATACATTTACACAAGTATTACAAGTTACATGAAAATGACGGATGGATTTTATTTGGAGACTTCTCAAAATTTTATGACAATATAATTCACGAAATTGCAAAACAAGAACTTCTTAAGTTATTTGACGATGATGAATTTATCGATTGGCTTTTTAACATTGATATTTGATGGGTTCAAAGTCGATGTGTCGTATATGTCTGACGAAGAATATGAAAATTGCTATTCAGATTTATTTAACAAGCTTGAATATCGGCATATACCGTCTGAAAAATTAACTGGTGAGAAGTGGATGGCTAAATCTGTAAATATTGGAGACCAGCTATCACAGGTAATTGGAATATATTATCCTCATAGGATTGATACATATGTGAAATATGTCCGACAACAGAAATTTTACGGACGATATATGGATGATTGGTATATCATGAATCCAAGTAAAGAAGAACTTGAAGATTTGCTATCATGTATCATAGAAATTGCGAAAGAATATGGAATTCATATCAATAGGAAGAAAGCTCATATTGTTAAAATTTCAAGTACATATAAATTTCTTCAAATAAAATATACATTAACAAAAGATGGAAAGGTTATTAAGAGAATTAATCCTAAAAGAGTTACTACAATGCGTAGAAAACTCAAGAAACTTTCACTAAAAAGTAATAAATGGCGAAATAGAATACGAGAGTATTGAGAATATGTTTCGTGGTTGGATGGGAGCACACTATAAACTTCTATCAAAGCAACAAAGAAAAAATCTAATACAGCTGTATGAAGAATTATTTAATAAGAAGATTTCGGTAATTAGTAGAAAACTTATCGTGTCTGATGCATCTTCATTAGCCGCATAAAAAGGAGGAATTATGGAACCTTGGTTTCAAATCATAATTACAATTTTTAGTTCGGTACTTGCGTCTTCTGGATTATGGGCGTATTTATCAAAACGAACAGAAAATAAAGATGTAAAGACAGAGATGCTTATTGGATTAGCACACGATAGGATTGTGTATCTCGGTATGTTATACATCGAGAGAGGGTGTATTACCCAGGAAGAATATGAAAATTTGAAAGTATATCTTTTTTGAACCATATGAAAAATTGTGAGGTAACGGCTTTGCTAAAAGAATTATGCAGAAGGTCGATAAACTTCCAATACATAAATTTATTCAAAATAAGGAGGATGAACACGATGAACATGATGAAACTTAATGACAAGACTTACAACACACTGAAATGGATTGCAATGTATTTGCTTCCAGCGGCTGGTACTTTATATTTTGCTCTTGCAGGTATTTGGGGACTCCCATATGGTGAGCAGGTTGTTGGTACGATTACAGCTGTTGACACATTCCTTGGAGTTATTCTTGGAATTAGCACAGCACAGTATAACAAGGCGAACAAAGTAGAGTAGTATTAGTATTGGTTAAGAGGGCGTGTGAATAGCATTCCCTCTTAATTTTTCCGTACGTAGGTTACTGGTAAAAAGATTATGATTACCTCAAGAATGGAGGTGATTGTATGAAAAGATAAACTTTTATTATCTATAAAGGAGACATCAGATTTATTTGGTATAGGTCAGCATAGATTAAGGGATATAATCCGTGAAGATTATGATTGTAAATATCATTTAATGGTTGGTCGTGTTATAAAGATAAAAAAGACAATCATTTGAAGAATTTATAAGCAAAGTAGAGCAGATATAAAATATCGACAAGGTGCCCTGAATGTGATATTATTATTTAGTATTCATTCGAGGCACTTTTTAATGGAGGGCTGAGAATATGGCAAATAAAACTACATCTGAAAAGAACAAACCGACAAGAAAAAAAAACGTTGAGGGCGGATGAATACTATAACCCAAAAACGAAAAGGTATGAGTATCATTATAAAGATGCTCTTGGAAAGGAAAGGGTGGTAAGTTCCTATAGACTCGAACCTACGGATCAATTACCAAAAGGTAAACGTTCAGGTAAAAGTTTACGTGAAAAGGAGGCAGAATTAAAAAGTACAGTTAGAAAATAATATCGACATAGATGGGGCTAAACTGACATTACTAGAAGTAATAGATAGATATCTTAACCATCTATATAATAGGAAAGAACTAGCTCATAATACTAAGGCTGGGTATAGCACAACCGTAAAAACATTAGCGCAGTATAAACTTGGTCATATGGAAATAGGTAAAATTAAACCGGAACATTGCGAAGAATGGCTTTCTGATATGAAGAAAAAACATCGAGGCTCAAGCATCCAGTCTCAAATTAGTCTAATAAAAAAGATCATTTGAATATGCAATTGATTATGATTACATAGTGAAAAATCCATTCAGACGTATTACTACCGATAGAAGCGACAGTAAAAAAAAATGGAAGCAATACCAATTCCTGATATGCAGCGATTTCTTGATTTTTGTTCAAAGGACGCTCATAGCGCTCATTGTTATGACATGATATATGTATTGTTTTGGACTGGGTTAAGAGCATCTGAGTTATGCGGTCTAACACTTGATAATATAGATATGGAAAATCATTTAATTCGAGTAGAAAAACAACTGCAATGTATCAATCATACGCATGTTGTCTTACCGACGAAAACCATAAACGGCACAAGGTATATTCCTATGACCGATGGTGTATATGAATGTTTTCAGAGAATATTGAAAAATCGTTATATTATGGGTGATATTGAACCAGTGTGCTATGACGAAAAGGGCAAAGCATATGAAGGATTTGTATTTCTGGCAACAAGAAGTAGAAAGACAATTGTTAGATCACATGTCGAAGAATACTTGCAAAATTGTATCAAGAGATTCAATAATGCAAATCCTGACAATCCTATACGAAAATTTGAACCACATATATGTCGGCATACATTTGCTACGAATATGCAGGGATTACCACCAAAAACACTACAATATATTTTAGGGCATGGGAACATAACTACCACTATGAATAACTATGTAAGTGTGAGACCGAGTGAGCAGCAACTTGTAGAGATTAACTCGCTTGCAAGCTCAATAAATGATAATTAGTATAAAAAATCACGTACTAATTATTTACTAAATATATGCTGGTATGAGATGTAATTAAACATAATAAAGAGTAATGAGATGGAATGACTCCAAAAGCTGTAAATAGCTGAATTGCTCAAAGAATGAAGTAATGAATGGAGATGAAAATATATGATAGCAATAATGGAATATGGAGATGGAATTTTGAAAAAATATATAGAATTTCTAATGAAAGCAGGAATACCGGTAATGATAGCATTTGTTGTGATAATGCTTGTAGGCGGATGCAGTGCGGTAGAACTTGAAGAAAGATGTTTTCCTATGCTTGCAGGAATAGACAAAAGGATGGACAATATGAATTTTATTACAGTATAGATAATGCAACAGAGCCTGTATATGCTGATGGAATAGAAGAAGCAGTAAATGAATGTGAAAGCGGGTTATCTAAAACAGCGGACACGAACCATCTGAAGGTACTCCTTATAGGTAATGAATTATATGATGATAAAAATAGTTATGCGAAACTGATCCAATATCTTAAAGACAGCAGCAAATTTCCGCGGAACACATATGTATGTGCAGTGGATGATATAAATAAAACCTTTGAGAATATGGGAGACTATTATGAACAGCTTCTCGAAAAAGCAGGAGAGGGAGGAGGGGCTGTGCCTTACAACTGTCGGTGATATAATGGATGAATATACCAATGGGCTGTAGATCATATATGTCAAGTGGCATAAGCTATGATCAGGATACTGATATCGTGATATAATGAGCGGAGCGAATTATATCTGCGCGAATGCGCATAGGCATCAGCCGCAGGCTATCATATGCGTAAGCATATGATATAATGAGCGGAGCGAATTATATCCGCGCGAATGCGCATAGGCATCAGCCGCAGGCTTATCATATGCGTAAGCATATGATACTATGAAATTTTTTTGTATAATATCCACAGAGCCGTAAATACTATATGTTATGAGAAAGAAAATTATTTTATCAGCCATAATCATAGTGGCGGCTCTGATTGGGTTTAAGTCATATCAGAAGCATGAAATACAGCAGTCAATCGCACACAAAATTTTAAGATTCCACGTTTTGGCAAACAGTGACAGCGATGCTGATCAGAATGTGAAAAACAGGTCAGGGATGCCGTGGGAACATATTTAAGACCATATCTTGAGGAATGCAGTGACATGGAGATGACAAGGGAGGTTGTAAATGAACATATGCAGGAGGTCATAGAAGTATCAAAGGATGTCCTTAGAGATAATGGTTTTACATATAATGTGACAGCAGAGATAACTCATACGGACTTTCCTGAGAAAGTATATGGTGAGTATACATTTCCGGCTGGCGAGTATGAAGCGCTGGAGATCAGACTCGGAAATGGGGAAGGACATAACTGGTGGTGTGTGCTGTATCCGAATATGTGTTTTCAGGGATCGGTTTACGAGGTTGTGGAGGATGAAGCTTGCAAAGAACTGAAGGAGGTTCTGTCGCCAAAAGAGTATGAGACTGTATTTAATAAAGGAAACTATGAAATCAGGTTTAAAATCCTTGAAATTTTTAGATAGAACAGTTACTATATATAACGCAGCCTGATTACAAAAGATTTAAGATTTGGAGAGGTAAAATGACAAAGGAAGTACTTGTTTCCCTGAAGGGTCTGCAGTTATCACCGGATGAACAGTCAGATGCGGTTGAGGTAATTGCACCGGTGAATACTATCTAAGAAATGATAAACATTATATTTTGTTTGAGGAAGCGATAGAAGGTGAGCATGAAGTTTCCAAAAATATGATCAAATTCACAAAAGACAGTCTGGAGTATTCAAAAAAAAGGACCTATGAATGTCCACATGATATTTGAAAAAGGTAAAAAAGAATCTTACATATTATTACACACCGTTTGGAAGTTTACAGGTCGGTATAAATGCTACATCTATAAATGTAGAAGAGACTGAGGACGAGATAGTTGCAGAAGTAAAATATGGACTGGATATTAATTTCGAGTATGTAGGTGATTGTCATATAACAGTACACATTAAACAGAAAGGTTCGTCTATAAATATAGGATAAAAAAGGAACATCCTTATTTGGATGCTCCTTTTTTCTTTTGCTTTTGCAGCTTTCTTTTGTGCTTTTCTTTCTTCATCGGCAGCCTGTTCTTCTTTGAGACGGGCATTTGCCTTGTTGTAGTTTTCCTGCATTCTTGCACGGAACCCTTTTTTTCTTTGCTGGTTTCTCAAGAGGTCCTCTTATACCACGCACAGAAGTAATGTAGATACCGCTGACAGAAGCTTTGACTTCCTTCTTGACCGGAATTTCATCGAAAATCTGTTCATCTGCGATAAGTGACATCACTCTTGGTCCGACTTTAGCTTTAACGATTGGAAGCTTTGCACGGCGCATAAATTTTGATGTCTGATCCATGATCTGCTGTGGAAGACCTGCGTCTTTCAGTTTCATGCGCTTTTGTCTATTATGAGCATGGTAACTGTCTGGGCTGCAGCTGCTACCGGGCATCCTGTTCCTCTTTCTTTTCTGGGCTTTCTTGCCAAGAATCGTAAGCACGATAAAAGCGGCAACAAGAATCACTGCGATTACAATAAGTACTATTAATACTGGACTCACTATTTGTTCCTCCTAAATTTACTAAAATTCATTTTAGCAAAAAAATATATAAAAAAATCAATGTGAATTAAAATTATAGGGCTGAGAATTAAAATTATATGGTTAAGAATTAAAATTATATGGCAGTAATTGTGAAAAAAATAAAATTGGGTTTATATAATTGTTAAAAAAATAAAATTAGGGGTTGCATTCTTGGCGATAGTCTGATATTATATACAAGTCGCATGAAGAAATAGCTCATGTAACAATTAAATATATGCGGAAGTGTCGGAACTGGCAGACGAGCAAGACTAAGGATCTTGTGATTATTGCAATCGTGTGGGTTCAAGTCCCATCTTCCGCATTGTAGTAGGATTGAACTATTGGTTCAATCCTTTTCTGTAAATATAATAGATCGATCGCTGAATATCTTAGCATTAATCCAAATTAAATGATTCATATATATGTATAATTAATGGGAAATATAGTTTTTGTGGTATTCCCATTATATGTAAAAGGGCAGAAGTAATGTGAAATCGCATAAATAACAAAATCCCATGACATTACAGTAGCGAAAGTAATGTGAAACAGAGAAAATAGCAAAATCCCATGATATTACAGTACCCAAAGTAATGTGAAACAGAGAAAATAACAAAATCCCATGACATTACAGTGGCGAAAGTAATGTGAAACAGCGAAAATAACAAAATCCCATGATACCATAGCAGCGAAAGTAATGTGAAACTACCAAAAATATTAAAAACCCATTACAAGAAGCATAATAAGGATAATGGGACAGTATAAAAAGTAATAATAGCCATTACAGGGAGGTACAATTATTAAATTATTGAGTAGAAAGGATATTTTATGGGGAAAAAAGAAATGATCCTGCCATTATTGGTAGAAAGAAAAGCAGAGCTTGAGGAGGCAATCGCAAAAGCAGACGATATTTTGAAATGTCAGGTGGAAGGATGTCTTGAGGTTAACAGACACAATGATCATTACAGATATTATGTGAAACCATTTGATGAAACTGCCAAAGGCAGAGCCAAGAGGAAATATATAAAAAAGACATCGGGGTTGCAGAGGCAATAGCAAATTTTGATTATGCTAAACGTATACATAGGGATGCGTCAAATGAGCTTAAAAGGATTAGTGCGCTTATAGAAATGTATAGCAAATCTACAGCAGATGAGCGCTTTCGTGAACTTCATCCGGGAAGAAAACTTCTGGTAAAACCAATTCTTATAGATGATGAGCAGTATGCAGATATATGGGAATCTGCCACATACAAGAATCATAATTCATATCCAATAATTTCACCAATACAAACTGAAAATAATGAGATAGTAAGATCAAAATCAGAAAAAATAATTGCAGATAAATTAAAAATATCCGGTATTCCATATGTCTATGAAAAACCGCTGTATATAGGGAAAATCATTAAATATCCTGACTTTTACAGTTTTAAATAAGAGGACAAGAAAAGAGTATTACTGGGAACATATGGGGCCCTGAATTTTCATCTGCTGCGTTGTCATCAATTGCCGTAGCCCGCTACGGCTCATTCTTCCGCCTTGCAGAATGAAAAATTCATTCTGTGTCATTTGGCTAAATAGCAACATGCCATTACACTAGGATATATTTTACAAATAATGAGCATCATTAAAATATATGGAAATTCTATTCCGGCTCGTTAAGGAGTTTTGCAAAATTTACTAATAGTATCTTATCTTTATGATTCAATTGTTTATAGATTTGGATTAATTCCTTTTCATCATTACTATAAGACTCGTGTTCTCTGTAAGGTGGATAATTGGAAAAAAATTCATTAAGGGAAATATTTAAGCCGGTACATATTTTTTCCAGTGTAGATATGGTCGGCTGGTTGTCCTTTTAAAGAGACTGCTTAGGGATGAATATGTAATGCCAGATTCTTTTGCCAGTCTATATAGAGTCCATTCTCTTTCGTTTAATAATGTTTAATTCTATTTAATACGTCATTCATATTACACATCCCCTTACATAAAAAAACGTTATATATATTTTACTAATAATATGACGTGATTATTAGACTATAAAAAAACGTAATAAAACAACTTGTAAATATGACGTATATGCGTTATATTATGAAAGTAGTTATCATTCTAGATATAAGAGAATGTTAAAAAGGAGGAAACAGAATGAAGAAGTATTCTAAAAAATTACTCGGTGTATTGCTGGTTTCCGCGATGGCAGCTACGGGAATTACTGCCGTTCCGGGGAACTAACGTATACGCCGCGGAAACACAGGAGACTGCTGAAAAACCAGTGGTTGAGTCAGTAAAAATCGATAAGCAGGGACAGACATTGTACTTTGATGAGTTTGACGGCTCAGACGAAAGAGGTTTTAAAATTTCAGTAAAAGTAAGTAACTGTACAGACAGATTCATATGGGTAGGAGAGTAAATTCTAAAAATTGCTCATATAATGTGATGAGGCTAAACATAAGTACCATGATGGCAGTGAGTGGAACTATTATAAAGAAGGAATAAAAGATACCACTTACACCGGACTGTGCAAATATAATGGCTCATGGTGGTATGTAAAAAACGGCAAAGTAGATTTTAGTGCCACAACACTCTGTAAATACAACGGCGCATGGTTCTATGTAAAAGGGCGGCAAAGTAGATTTCAGTGCCACAACACTCTGTAAATACAATGGTTCATGGTTCTATGTAAAAAACGGTAAAAGTAGACTTCGGTGCAACAACGCTGTGTAAATACAATGGAACATGGTTTTATGTAAAAAACGGTGGTTCAAAGTAGATTTCAGCACAACAACGCTGTGTAAATACAACGGCGCATGGTTCTATGTAAAAGGCGGTAAAAACGTAGATTTTAATGCGACAACGCTTTGTAAATACAACGGAACATGGTGGTATGTAAAGGGTGGAAAAAAAATTGATTTTAAATCAACAACCCTGTGTAAATACAACGGAACATTCTATGTAAATGGTGGTAAGGTAAACTTTGAGTGCAAACGGACTTTGCAAATACAATGGTGTATGGTGGTATATTAAAAACGGAAGTGTAAGCTTTACAAATACCCTGTGTAAATTTAATGGAACTTGGTGGTACATAAATAATGGAGCCGTGAATTTCAACAAGACAACACTTGTAAAATATGGAAACAACTGGTATGCGGTAGCCGGCGGAAAAGTTGCCTGGGGGATATACAGGAAACTTAAAATATAATGGCGGAACATATAGAGTTGTAAAAAGGAGTGGTAAAATTTTAGCATGAAAATGTTGGATCAATTTATAAAGTAAATATATTTTATAAGGACAAAAATAAACCATGTGGAACAGTATGAAAGACTGTTTTGCATGGTTTTTTGTATAGAAATAGAAGCAAATGTGTTGTACCATATGAACAGTTACTATATAATAAGCATACGTGATTAATATGCGATATAAAAATTTTACTATATGGGATTTTGGGGAGCAGAATTATGTTCAGCTATGAGATGATCAAGTCATTTAATGAGATGGAAATGCTTGTATATGACTATATTGTTAAAAATAAATCAAAGATCAAATATATGACTGTCCGCGAACTTGCGGATGAAGTTCATGTATCTACGGCTACTGTTATGCGGTTTTGCAAGAAGGCAGGATTCGAGGGATATTCTGAATTTAAGATCAATTTTAAAAGCAATATCTCGACCAGGAGAAGAAACAGAACCGCAAAGTAAATGAGGATGTAAAAGAACTTCAGGAATATTTCGACAAGATAAGTTCCGGCATACACCAGAGCGAGCTTGACGAGATCGCGGATGTCGTGAGGGAGGCAAAGCAGGTCATATTCATAGGACTTGGAACTTCCGGTATTTTAGGGAAATACGGTGCGCGTTTTTTTTTCTCGAATCTAAAAAAAATTCAGCCAGTATATAGAAGACCCGTATTATCCGATAATGGAGGGCATACAGGGAGCGATAATAATAGCACTTTCTGTGTCAGGTGAGACGGAACAGATAATAGCTATGACCAATGAGTTTAAAAAAGTATGACTGCAAGATCATAAGTATCACGAACAAGGGAACATCGACGCTGGCACGTATATCTGACTATAATCTGTCATACTATGTTACGGATCATGAGTTAGAACATCATGTCAATACAACGACGCAGATACCGGTTATATATCTGATAGAGGCGATCGGCAGACGGTTATAAATAGTAAGAAATATGTTACAAAGTGTGTCAGCTTTGTAACATATTTTTTTTGTGCGCACACGTTACATAAAACGCAGCTTTGTAGAAATTTTATAAACAAGTGGTTAAAATAAAATTAAGCAAAAACAAAACGCAGATAACAAAAAAGGAGGAGAAGAAATGGCGATCGATTATCAGAAAACAGCCAAAGAACTGGTAAAAAGAGCTAGGCGGCAATGACAACATTTCAAATGTTACGCATTGTGCAACACGACTTAGATTTATCTTAAAAGACGAATCTATCGTAAACAAAGAAAGGGTGGCAAAGATACAGGGCGTGATTACTACCGTACAGGCAGGTGGACAGTTTCAGGTAGTTATCGGAAATCACGTTAAGATGCGTATCAGTTTGTTACGGAACTTGTAACGATTGATGAAAATGCCGGCAGCACAGGTAACAAAAAAAGGCAGGAATAGTAAGCAGGATCATAGATGTGATCTCAGCGATATTTGCTCCGTTTTTTGTATACACTTGCTGCGTGTGGTATCCTTCAGGGAATACTCGGGGTGCTCGTAGCGCTTAATGCGATCGACACAACAGGTGGAACGTATCAGATACTTAACTTTATTTCATGGACAGCATTTACATTTTTACCTGTACTGATCTCAGTCACAGCATCGAAAAAGTTTAAGGTAAACACGTACATCGCAGTAGTTATAGCGTGTGCGCTTGTATGCCCGGACTACATAGCAATGGTAAATGCAGGTGATCCTGTTTATTTCCTTGGTATCGGTCGGCGGACTCTGGGAAGTTTTGGTAATATTCGGTGTTCACTGGGGAATCACCCGGTAACAGTAGGAAACTATGCAAACCTTGGATATGATACTTTTACAGGCTTACAGGCATCTGCGGTATTCTCACAGGCGGGGGGCAGCATTTGGAGTATTTTTAAAGACAAAAAGATAAGGAATTAAAAGGAATTTCAGCATCAGCAGCGATAACAGGATTTTTCGGTATCACAGAACCTGCTATCTACGGTGTAAACTTAAGACTTAAAAACCTATGATCTGCGGATGTATCGCAGGAGCAGTCGGAGGTGCGATCGGAGGAGCATTCAGGGCAGTATCATGGGGCTACAATATGCCGGGTATTGCAACACTTCCTGCATATTTTAAAGCCGGACATATGACACAGTTTATCGGACTTTTTGATCTCAATCGCTGTCGCATTCGTACTTGGAACAGTGCTTACAATGATAGTTGGATTCGAGGATAGTGCTTCTGATAACAAATCAGACAATGTATCAGCAGATAATGAAAATCGCACAAATTCAGTTGCAACAAATACATCAGACAACGCAGCATCAGCCGGCACAGCGCTTTTGGCTCCTGTCTCGGGAAATGTAATTCCTGTAAATGAGGTAAAAGATGAGGCTTTTTTGCATCTGAGGCAATGGGAAAAGGTGTCGGAATACAGCCGGAGGACGGAAAAAGTATATGCACCATTTGATGGAAACATTGATGCAGTATTCCCGACCGGACATCTTGTTGGAATGTCAGACGCAACCGGCACGGAAATACTCATACACATAGGTGTTGATACAGTAAAACTTGAGGGTAGAGGCTTTGATCTTAAAGTTAAACAGGGAGATAAAGTAAGAAAAAGGTGATCTGCTTGTAGAGTTTGACAAGGAACTTTTAGAAAAAGAAGGCTACGATACGACAGTAATGTTTATCGTGTCAGATCCTTCGAAAAATGTAAAAGTGCATGAGGGCAGAAAAACTGCTGTAAAAGACTGTGCTTTTGAGATAATCTGATACGCGGCACAAATATAGAATAAAGTCTGATAAAAGTGTTAAAAGCAGACTGCACAAAGATAAAATAAAGCCTGATAAAAGTGTTAAAAGAAGACGATGACAACAATACAAAAAAGCAGATTTATGCAGAAAGGGGCGGCATATGTATAAATTTCCTGATAATTTCCTGTGGGGCGGTGCGGTAGCTGCCCATCAGGTAGAGGGAGGCTGGGACAAAGGCGGCAAAGGCATAAGCATAGCCGATGTCCTCACAGCCGGAGCACATGGTGTTGATAGAAAGATCACAGATGGAGTAAAAGACGGATACTATTACCCAAACCATGAAGCTGTTGATTTTTATGGACATTATAAAGACGATATAAAAATGTTCGCAGAGATGGGATTTAAATGTTTCAGGACTTCGATAGCGTGGACGAGGATATTTCCGAACGGAGACGATGAAAAGGCAAACGAGGAAGGTCTGGCATTTTACGACGATATGTTTGACGAGCTGTTAAAGTACGGAATAGAGCCGGTCATAACACTTTCACATTTTGAGATGCCTTATAATCTCGTGAAAAAATACGGTGGCTGGAAAAACAGAAAAGTCATAGATTTTTTTTGTGAAGTATGCACTTACCGTAATGGAAAGATACAAGGATAAAGTAAAATACTGGATGACTTTTAACGAGATAAACAACCAGAAAAACTATAAATATCCACTTTTTGGCTATACTTGTTCAGGTGTCATATTTGGAAATGAGCCAAACCCTGAAGAATGTATGTATCAGGTTGTACATCATGAACTTGTTGCAAGTGCGCTGGTCGTAAAGGAAGGGCATAAGATAAATCCTGATTTTAAGATCGGATGCATGATGGCGTGTGTGCCTCTTTATCCGTATTCGTGCAAGCCGGAAGATATGATGTATTCTGTTGAGGCGATGCATGACAGATATTTGTTCGGTGATGTCCATGTGAGAGGAAAATATCCTTCATACATTTGGCCGGAATGGGAGAAAAAAGACATCCATGTGCAGATGGAAGCAGGCGATGAGCAGATATTAAAGGAAGGCACTGTCGATTATGTGGGATTCAGTTATTACATGACAAATGCTGTAAAAGCAGATCATGTGGCAGACGGAAACGGTGTAGATGGTTTTCCGGGAAGTGTCCCAAATCCATATGTAAAATCAAGTGACTGGGGCTGGCAGATCGATCCGGTAGGATTGCGCTATGCACTAAACCTTTTTATATGAAAGATATCAGATACCGCTTTTTATAGTCGAAAACGGATTCGGAGCGATCGATGAGGTAAAACCTGACGGAAGCATAGATGATGATTACAGGATCGCATATTTAAAAGCGCATATAGAAGAAATGAAAAAAGCTGTTACAGATGACGGCGTAGATCTCATGGGATATACACCATGGGGATGTATCGACTGCGTATCCTTTACGACAGGAGAGATGAAAAAAAAGATATGGGTTTATATATGTAGACAAAGATAATGAGGGAAACGGAACATTGAAACGCTCCCGTAAAAAATCATTTTACTGGTATAAAAACGTGATAGAAACAAACGGAGAGGAATTATAATCTGTTTGTCATAAGTGAAAGCCGCGCCGCACAAAAAAGTATGTGCCATGCGGCTTTCACTTTTTGCCGGAAAAATGTAAAAAAATAAAATTTATAGTTGAAATTTCTAAAATAGTTTGGTATTATATACGAGTTGCGTGAGGAAATACTTCATGCAGCAATTAAATAAACGCGGAAGTGTCGGAACTGGCAGACGAGCAAGACTAAGGATCTTGTGGCTATTGCAGTCGTGTGGGTTCAAGTCCCATCTTCCGCATTGCATAAAAAAAAGAGCCAAGTCGCATGACTTGGTTCCTTCTTTTAATGCAAGACCGAAGCGGTCCATGACCCCGGATCAAGTTCTCCGCGCCGCTTCGGTCGTTGCATGACAAACGTCCACTGGACGTTTTGCGACATTTTCCGCATTACATAAAAAAGAAAGAGCCAGGTCTTAGAACTTGACTCTTTCTTTTTTGACTTTAGGAGCGAAAGCATGACTGCTGTTTTTTAGGGTGTAGATAATGTATTAGAAATTCGTGTAAAAGAGCTAGATCAATTCCAAGATGCACAGCTAAAAGTGGTCATGTTAATATGTATTGCTTGTGGCAACGGCTCTATTGAATATAGAATTGAGCTATCAAAAACAAGGAGGCATAGATTATGCTAAATGAAAATATTAAAAAAACTTCGAAAAGCCAAAGGGCTGTCACAGGGAGAACTTGCCATTAAATTGAATGTGG
>VOFC01000678.1_pt1 | contig 36037 bp, 61 predicted proteins | sample 5384161 | NCBI WGS metagenome assembly VOFC01 (sample SAMN12384722, study PRJNA508395) | human gut metagenome | isolation source: healthy gut B | host: Homo sapiens | reverse complement strand
TAATTACAAAATATCAGGAGTTGATCAAAATGAAGATTAAAATGAAAAAAGTTTTATGCGCGTTGTTTGCCATTATTCTTGTTTGTGCGGGATTATCTGCGTGTGAAAAATCGCCATGTTATGCTAAGATTACATATTCTGACGGTAGCAGTGAAATGTTGGATATGAAAAAATTTAAGGATTTGCATTATCAAAATAAATATGCATATAACGAAAAATATAGTGGAAATAAAATTGAGGCAGTTGATAGAATAAGCAGTATTAGCAGTAGTAGATCAGATGCAATAATTTCCACATCTGACTGGACGTTTTTTTCTTAGACGACGATAATCCTATTATTGTTGACTTGCGTGAGGGAACTTTAGTGAAATTTTATGGGGAATTAGCGGGAGCAACTAATGGGAACCCGCTAGTTTTTTGTTGACACTATTGAGATAATTGAAGAAAAATAGTTTTTCTTTTTAGATGTATTCAATTCAGATGGCAAGGTTTTTAATTTCATATACTCGAATGTTTTGTCAACAAGTAAAATCAAGGCAGGAACAGCCATCATACTTTTGTCATAGCATCAGAAAACAGAGTTATCCCGTAAATTCAGGGGTAACTCTGTTTGTATATACAACTTGAAAGTTTTGTTAAAAATGTTATATTAAGTTAAAGAAAAAAGCTTGTTGTAAAAACAGCCTTTCTCTGACGAGGGAGGCGGCGAAACGAAGTTTTGACGGAGAGCGAGAACTATGAAGGAATATAATAAAGCCAACATTCCTCATGCAAAAGCTTAAAGAAAAATATGACACCTTGGGAACGGAAACTTGGTATGAGTTTTCAAGATATTACCTATTTATACGGAGGTAAAAGCATGTCAAGAGGAATTGACGGAACTTTTTTGAACTTCACCATCACAACACGGCGGAGGGCAAATATTGGAACCCCGCTCTCGACTCCTTTACCGCCGAAAACTGGCGCGAAAAAAGTTCGCGAGATAGCGGCGCTCAAAATGGAATACATAGTCGTTATGGCAACGGCACTCTATGACCGCTGCTATTTTGAGTCGTCAGTTTTCCTTTGGCGGATATCCCCTGCGCCGACCCTATCGAAGCGGTGCTCGACGAGGCGGACAAATGCGGCATAAAGGTTTTCCTCGGCAACGGATTTTACGGCGACTGGACGAAGCCCGGAGTCAACATAACCTCGAGCGAGGTAATAGACCGCTCGTTTAAAGCCATGGATGAGCTGACGGAAAAATACGCGCGGCACAAAAGCTTCTACGGCTGGTATTTCCCGGACGAAACTTGTATAATCCTGCGCTTTTCGGGGAATTTCATGAAATATGTCAATCTGCTCCGCCCGCTGCCGCGAGATAACGCCCGACAAAAGACGCTTATCGCGCCCCTACGGCACAAATCTTGCGCTCACAAACTCGAAATATATCGACGCGCTCGCCTCGCTCGATGTCGATTTCATTGCGTATCAGGACGAAATCGGCGTCAAAAAAGACTCGCGTGTGGCAGAGCGAAAAAATATTTGCGCGCCTCAAAAAGCCCATGATAAAGCCGGTCGCGCCGCGCTCTGGGCTGATATCGAGCTGTTCAAATTCGAGGGGGCATGGTGTATAAAAAGCGCCCTGCTCCCCGCCGATTTCGAGCGCATCGAGCGGCAGATAGCGAACGTCGCGCCGTATGCGGACAAGATAATCGGATATCAGTATATCGGGCTGATGAATCCCGAGGATTCCGGCTCGTTCGCCGGGCATGAAAGCTCGGCGGAGCTTTACAGGCAGTATGCGGAGTATCTGAAAAATAATCATGCCATGTGAATGCACATTCTGAATATACGGTGATTTTATGAGCAACTTGAGATTCCGCTGTCTTGTTGACAGCGATTTCTGCGACATTGCGCCTTTCGAGCCATATATTGAAAAAGGCTCGTTGGATATGGCTTGGCTCTAATAGCTTTCGACGAAAGCGAGCTCGACACAATCAAAAACCTTTTAAAAAGCTCAGCTTGAGGGCAGCAACGGATATTTATATATACTGTCGCAAGGCTCCATCGAGAAAAAAGGGCAAAATGCCCAATTCAATTACGAAGGGCGTACAGATACTATAAGCGCTACAAGAAAAAGCAAAACCGAGCCGCCGCGCATATAGAGAAAGAGCTCAGTCACAGCGGCGACGGCATAAAGAAAGTATCCGGCGGCAGATTTTCAGCCTATAAATACACCGACCGAGAGAATAAAATGTGCTTTCCTTTCAGGCTTCGTGCAAGCAAAAATAAAAACAAGCCTTTGTTTATCCTCTTACACGGCGCGGGCGCGCAATGGCAGTGATAATTTTAAACAGCTGTTTGACAACATACCGTTGTACAAGCAATTATTAAAAACAGATTGCAATATTCTTTTGCCGCAGGCACCTTTCGGCTCAAACAGAGGCGAAGCGATGCAGAATTACATAAAATCGATAAAGAGGCTTGCGGATGCGTTTCCTGCGGATTTCGACAGAAAGCGCATATATATTATAGGCACTTCATTCGGCGGCTGCTGTGTCTGGCAGCTTGTCTATCTTTTCCCCGAATATTTCGCGGCGGCAGTGCCGTGATGGGCGGCTTGTGCCTGGATTGCGACTATGAAAAATATGATATTGGGCGATTAGTCAAAACGCCGATCTGGGCGGCGCATTCGTCGGACGACACAAATGTAAAAATAGACAGCGACGATTACTACGCCGCCGAACTCAAAAACTCCGGAGCAGACATAAAATACACCCGCTGGGGCAAATACGGACACACGATGTCCGGCAAATTCTACAGAACGGGAAAATGGGCAGAATGGTGTCTGAGTAAGAAATTGAGATAGTCGGATTGGGATTCTGCAACAAAATCCAATTTATATACCCACCCCACCAGTAAATTATAAACCGAGCCGCAACAGATTGAACTGCTGCGGCTCGGTTGTTTTATCCGTTCTTTTTCAAATAATTTTCACTGCGTTCTGAGTATCTCCTCGAGCTCGTCGGCGGTGATATCGCCACCCCGCGCTCTCCTCTTTGAGCAGACCGTTGCGGCCCTATCCAATAGGGCATGATGAGATTGTATGAGCCGTTGACGCCGATGCTATTGTCCCATCTACCCTGGCGGGCATGGAAGAAATCAGTGCCCGTGCCGCCGCGCTCATCCATTGCAACGGCATAGGGTATCGGCTTCTCGGTATCTTTATACCAGAGCATGCCGTCCTTTCGCGGGCATCGGGGCGCGTGGTGTTGTCGATAAAAATATCTCGCGGGGAGCTGACGGGATAGCGGGAAGCCTGCCATGCAAGAACATCTTTGCAGGGTCTGCCGAATGCGTCATATTTCTCCTCGTCGGGGTACATCAGCTGATAGACGAGCGACCATTCTATATCGCGCCCGTATTTTTCAAGCCTCCACCAGCAGTCCGCGCCGCGCCTGAACTTTTCGAGCAGTATCGGATCATCCTCGAGCTGTGACATGGTGTAATAGACTATCGCCGCCATGCGCGTATCGGAATAATTCATCGTCTTGACGACCATCGGGAACAGCGTCTCGGAGTCAAGCTCCTCGTTGTGCAAAAATTCTTTTATCTTGTTTTCATATCGCTCGTAGTGCTCGCAGGCGAGGTCGGCATAGCGATAGGGCTCTTCGAGCGCGAGCTTGCGGTATTCTTTATCCCAGCGCTCGTTGCCCCTGTGACATGATGCGCTACTTTAAACAGCTGAGCAGGATCATCGTGCCGGAGCGGTCCGTCTCGTAGCCCCTCGCAGTCGCGATTGAGATAATATTCCCTCGTCATGCGTGCCCATGAGGTCGGCTGACCGCCTGCGTCTGTGGGCATAGTCGTTGTCCGCGAAGTGGCGGGCGGGCGCTCGGCTTATCGTCGCGATTATCTCGCGGAGCCCGGGTCGTCCTCGCCGAGTATGTCATAGGCGAGCTGCCATATCGCATAGTGTCCCGTAAGCTCATCGTTCGAGGTGTCGCATTTATAGACTATATCGTCGTCGCCCCAGTGCCTGCCGGTCGCGGGGTCGATTTCATCCGCATAGAGGCAACGCAGGCGCTCGGGTATTTCGAGCGAGCTGTCAACGGTCAGCAGTCCGGGCAGATCGTCGCCCTTATCGCTGCCTCGTGGGCACGCGCACATACTGACAAGTTTTCCGTCGGGGTCATAGACTTTTTGAAGAAAACGCCGTCATGGAACGGTATCGGGTCGTTGACGGATCGGTGACATGATAAGAGCGCGCTATATAACCCTCAACGTTGCGGAAAACTATCTCAGGCACTGCGCACGCTTCCTGCCCAGTCATCCTCATCGACGGGCCGAGCTCGGCGTGAACAAAGCCTCGCAGGGCCGAAATCGGGGATGTTCAATTTTCCCTCTCTGCCGCGCTTGAGATAGCCTTTTGAGGCGCGGTTTGTGCCGGCTCGTTGTAGCGGACGAACGCCGCGACTTTGCCCTTCCATGCGGAATGTATTCAAGCAGGAGCACGGCCTCCGTCCAGCGGGTCGCAACTTTGCGCGCGTGTCTATCTGCTCGGGGGTATACTGGTCGTTCTTCATCACGCCGTAGCGGCAGATGTCTCCCATGGCGACAAGAGCAGTCCAAAGTCCGTCGTTGTCGGACTCCATGGGGCACCCAGCGGTTTCTCTCGGCGCTCCAATCAGTGCCGCTGAGCATTCCGCGGCGCTGAACTATCCTCTCGTCCATGGCGGAATGAAGATTCGCCTTGTGCTCGACCGAGAGCAGACGCATCTCAATGTGCGAAACGCCGGTTTCGGTCAGCACCCACACGCCGTTTTTGCCGTCCGGTTCAACGGCTTTGACGCTGTTATCAAGCATACGGGCGTTGGCTCTTGAAGCATTGCACGCGGTCGAGCTCATCCTTTCGCTCTCGTCTATGCGCCAAAGTCCCTCGTTTGTGCCTATCCACAGCACATTTTTATCGTCAACGCAAAGCAGGTGACATCGCGGGGCGCTATGAACTTCGGCAGGCGCTGCTTCTCGCCTTCGCCGAGCTTCTCTTAGGCAGAGCCGCAAGCTCCGCCGCCTTTTCGGGTCTGTCTTTCTTTTGTACCGTCTCGCGACACGCATAAGACGCGCTGAAAGCGAAGCCGGTTTTCCGTGGTAATCGTGTTTCATCGGCGTCCCTCCTGAGATAAATTTACACATTGTATATTATATCAGAGTTAAGCCCCATGAGTAAAGCTTTTTTCCGATTCTCCGCAAAAGTATCAATCCCAAATCCATTTGGAAAAATACGAGTTTTGATAATAAATGACTCTCTGTCCTCTCCCCGTCAGAAAAAATATGCTGCGAGCCGAACTGCTCGACTTCGCTGAAGCCGCGATTTTTCATATATTCCGCGAACAGCTCGTAGTCCGGTCGGGCGACAACTACTCTCGGAGAGCGTTGTATTTCAACATATTCCCTGTCGGCAGCCGTCACCTGCACAAATCCGTTGGCGGCAGCAAAAAAAATTCGCCGTACCGAATTTTGCGGATGACATCAGACTGCCGCCGAGCAAAAAAGATGATCAACAGAACTGCCGCCGCAAATGCGGATATCACAATATGTCTTTTTTCCTGTTAATCTTCCTTTGCAAAAAGCTTTGAGCCGCTTTTCGTCATCATTTTCCGCATCCGAAACGGCAGCCTCAATAACATCGGCGACTTTCAGCTTTTCGAGCTCCGCGCGGCACTCGGCGCACCCGATAAGATGCTCTTCAACGAAAGATGCCGTGTCCGCGCTCACCATTTTATCAGCATACAGCGGCAGAATATCGCGAATGATATTGCACTCATTTCTCATTTTCGTTTCTCCTCCAATCCTGTTCTTATCATGCCGCGCGCCCGATAATAAGTGACACACGCCCAGTTTTCGGTTTTGCTGAACAGCTCGCCTATCTGCTTATAGCTGAGCTGCGCAAATACGCGCCACATAAACACCTCTCTGTACGGGTCGGGAATAGAGCGCAGGATTTTCCGCGCCCTCATTGCCTCATCGCGCTTCAATATCTGCTCTTCGGCGTTTCCTTCAAAGGCGGGCAGATTGAAGAGAACGGAATCATCGACGCTATCCGTCCGAGCGGCTTTTTGAGATAAGTATAATAGCAGTTTTTTGCTATCTGACACAGCCAAACGCGGATGTCGCACTCGCCGCGAAAAAGCCTTTTTATCGAACGCATGGCCTTATAGAAAGCTTCGCTCGTGATATCCTCGGCTATATCCTCGCTGCCCGAAAGTCGTTTGATATAAAGAAACACATCGTCGAAATAATCTCGGTATATTTTTTCAAACTCCGTCACTCTGCCGCCTCCTTTCATATATAAGACTGCGCTAAACTCAAAATCTTACAAAATTTTTAAAGCGGCAATTAATTTTAACCGCCGCTTTTGCTTTTATTTCAAATTTAAATAATCACGCGGCCGCGAATATATATTCGTATATCACATACGCGTGTATCATGCTGCCCGCGACCATGAATATATGGAACGGCACATGGCACCACGGGTGTTTTCTGCCTATGGCGCAGAATATCGAGCCGAAAAGGTAGACCGCGCAGCCGAGCACCAAAAGCAGGAGCGCATGGACATTTATCTCGTCTATAACCGCAAGCGAGCAGGAGAGCATCACCGCGCCGGCGATTATATACACCGCGACGCACGCGGCTTTCGTCTTTGGAAGAAGAAAAAGCTTCGCGACAAGCCCGAATATCACGCTTCCCCAGCCGAGCAGGAGCACGGCGGCACAGCAGATTTTGTTGTGATTATAGAGCGTGATAAGCGCGCACGGGGTCGCAGTGCCGGCGAGCAAAATCGGTATAACGGAGTGATCAACGAGACGGGCTGTCCGCTTCGCTTCGCCCTGCGGCAGACCGTGGTAGACCGCCGACGAGCCGTAGAGCAGGATAATCGAAAGTCCGTAGACTACGGCCGCTGTCATATATCTCGCGCTGCTAAACGGCGCTGCCTTTTTGATCAGCAGAATGAGCACCGCCGCGCCGAGCACTGCGCCGAGCGCGTGGGTGACGCAGTTGAGCGCATCCTGCGCCTTTGTGTATTCTATAAGCTCCACGCTGTCTTTGTTTTTCATGTTCAGACCTCCGAAGCACTGATAGATAAAGTTTACTCTCTATAGCATGATAAAGTCAACAGGGTTTTTAGCGCAAAAAATTATCCGCCGCATAAATTGCAGCGGATAATTGAATTTGAGTCTATCAGATGTTCTTGAGCAGGTTCGGAAGTCCCTTGACAACGGCGGGGATCGCCTTGCCTATAAGGACGAGTATGCCGCGTCCCATAGGCTTCTTGTCGTTGAGGATATCCAGAAGCTGACGTCCGAGTTCCTCGCTGAACACACCCATGCTCATGGAGACGAAGTTCTTGACGGGAGTCTGGAGCGCGATGGAGCACGCCATGCCCTCGCTGCCGACGAACTTGCGCAGCATCTTGCAGAGCTTCGCGCCGTTCTTGCCGCAGGCGGAGTCCTCAAGAGTGTTGGCAAAGGTCAGATTCGATAGTCGTGGATCTCGCTCTCGGGGAATCGCGTGGCCGAGAAGAGCCTTTTGAACTGATCGTCCGGGACATTCATAACATCCGCCGAATAATAAGCGGGCATGGTCTCTCTGAGATCCTTGACGGGGCGTCAACGGTGCTCTCGACCTTTACACTGCCCTCGAGGCGGATATCGCGGCTCGATGCGCCGACGAGAATCTTATAATTATCCGTCTCAACATGCCAGTCGCCGAGATCGACATCGTAGAACGCGAACGCGCGCTTGCTGAGCTCGATTTCGACCTCTTTCTCCTCGCCCGCCTTGAGGAAAATTTTCTTTGAAGCCCTTGAGTTCCTTCTCGGGGCGGAAGATGGTGCTGTTTTCCTGGGCAACATAGAGCTCGGCAACCTCTGCGCCGTCTCTGTCGCCGGTGTTCTTTATCTTGAATGAAACCTTGAGAGTGTCGGTATCCTGATGCTGTCCGCAGAGACCTTGAGGTCGCTGTACTCGAAAGTGGTGTAGGACATACCGAAGCCGAACGGGAACAGAACGTTCTTTTTGCGGTGTCATAGTAGCGGTAGCCGATATACAGACCTTCGCGATACTCGACAGTTGCGGTATGGCCGGGGGAAGTTGTTGTAGCAGGGAGTGTCCTGAGTGAGAACGGATAAGTCTCGGCAAGCTTGCCGGAGGGGTTGACATCGCCGAAAAAGGATATCGGTGACTGCGCTGCCGCTCGCCTCGCCGCCGAGGTAGCTGTTGAGCAGAGCCTTTGTCTCGCCTATCCACGGCATCTCGACAAACCGCGCCGCCCGCAAGGACAACAACGATTTTCTCGGTGACTCCGCGTACAGCGCTGAGCAGTGCGACATGCTCGGGCGGAATGCGAAGATGGGTTCTGTCGAAGCCCTCGGACTCGAACTCGTCGGTAAGACCGATGAACAGAACTGCGACATCCGCTTTCTTTGCCGCTTCGACTGCATCGGCTATGTAAGTCTCGGGAGAATTTTTCTTCTCCTTCTTCGTCATCGCGTAGCCGTCGGCATAGATAACATCGATGCCCTCTTCGAACATGGTGTTATATGCGCTGTCGATTTTTATAGAGTTGACAAGAGAGCTGCCGGCGCCCTGATGACGCGGCTTTGCCATCTGACCGATAACTGCGACCTTTGCCTTCTTTGCTCAGGGGCAGGATATTGTCGTCGTTCTTGAGAAGCACCATGCTCTCGCGCGCAATCTTGCGTGCCGCCGCGATGCTCGCCCGCATTGTAGCCCTTGCCGTCTGCAAGAACTTCCTTTGCGCGCATGATAACATCAACAACGCCGTCGACCATCTCATCGAGGAAATCCTCGCTGATCTCGCCGCGCTTGACTGCGTCATATATCTTTCTGTTGCCGTCGCCGTTCGAGGTGGGCATCTCGAGGTTCTGACCTGCGAGCAGACCGAGAACACGGTCATTCTCTGCGCCCCAGTCGGTGACTATCATGCCCTCAAAGCCGAAATCATGGCGGAGGACATCGGTAAGGAGCCACTTGTTTTCTGCGCCGTAGACGCCGTTGAGGCGGTTATACATGCACATGATGGTCAGGGCTGAGACTCCTTGACGGCTATCTCATAAGCGGTGAGATATATCTCGCGCAGAGTTCTCTCGTCAACAACTGCGCTGACGGTCATTCTGCGGGTCTCCTGGCTGTTGACCGCATAGTGCTTGAGCGAGGTGCCTATGCCCTTGGACTGAACGCCGTTTATGAACGCGGCGGACATCTTGCCGGCAAGATACGGCCCTCCGAGAAATACTCGAAGTTTCTGCCGCAGAGGGGCGAACGCTTCATGTTGGTTCCGGGTCCGAGCAGGACGGACACCTTCTCGGCTATGCACTCCTCGCCGAGGAGCTCGCCCATGCCGTAGATAAGCTCGGGATCCCATGAGCAGGCGGTCGTGGCGGCGGTGGGATAGCAGACGGCAGGAATGCCGCCGAGCAGCGCATCCATGCCTTCGCCCTTCTTATCCTTCTTCTTGGGCTCGTCCTTATCATGGGTGCCTACGCTGTTGCGTATATACCGTGAGGGCCGTCGCTCCAGAGTATGGACGGTATGCCCAGACGCTCGATGGACGCGGTGTGCCAATAGTCGCTGCCGGAGCAGAACGCAACTTTTTCTTCCAGCGTCATCTGCGAGATGAGATCTGCGTGTTTCATTAAAAACCTCCAATTTTCACTTGATATTTACAAAAATGAGTTAGTTTCAATGAGTCAATGCGTGTCGAACGCACGCCATATAAAGTGATTATATCATACATCCGAATAAAAAGTAAATATAAAACGGCAAAGAACTGCGCTCATTTAATACAAATTATCCGAAAAATAAAACTGCGGGCAACACTTTTCGGCAAAGTGTCCCGCAGTCCGATTAAATATAAAAAACTGCCATGGGATACCCACAGCAGTTTTTGTTATTCAAAGTTAAATTACTTAACCTCGACAGTTGCGCCTGCCTCTTCGAGCTTAGCCTTAGCAGCCTCAGCGTCGTCAGCAGAAACCTTCTCCTTAACAGCCTTGGGAGCGCCGTCAACGAGCCCTTAGCTTCCTTCAGGCCAAGGCCGGTGATCTCACGGACAGCCTTGATGACGTTGATCTTAGCAGCGCCGGCAGAAGTAAGGATAACGTCGAACTCGGTCTGCTCCTCAGCAGCAGCAGCGCCGCCTCAGCGGGAGCAGCAACAGCAACAGCAGCAGCAGCGGAAACACCGTATCTCTCCTCAACAGCGGAGACGAGCTCGGAAAGCTCGATAACGGTAAGGGTGTCAAGAGTCTCTAAATGCTTGTAATTTTCGTTTGCCATTTTGAATTACCTCCAATTAGTAAGTTAGCTTTTTCTTTTTGCTTCGGCTGCCGCCTCTTCAGCGGGAACTGGGTTGCGCCGCCCTTTTTCAACAAGAGCCTGCATAGCTCTGGCGAAAGCGGCGATGGGTGCGTTGAACGCGTTGCAGACGGTAGCAAGAAGCACGTCCTTTGAAGGCAGCTTTGCAAGGCTCTCGACAGTGTCGACGCCTATGACCTTACCGTCCAGGAAGCCCTTCTAACAGTGAAGGTCTTGCTGGTGCTTGCAAATTTGCAAAGGATGCGGGCAGCGGCGGTGTAGTCCTCCGCGCTGGTTGCGATAGCGGTTGTGCCCTCAAGAACATCATCGATATCGGAAAGCTCGGCCTTCTCGGCTGCAAGCTTGAGGATAGTGTTCTTGACGACTGCGTACTTGACGCCCGCCTCACGAAGATCCTTACGCAGCTTTGTGTCGTCCTCAACAGTGATACCCTTGTAGTCAGCGATAACACCTGCGACGGAAGAGCTGAGTGTGTCTGCAAGATCGCTCACGATCTGCTTCTTCTGTTCAAGAATTTTTTCGCTTGGCATAGTTTCACCTCCGGAAATGGTGGTTGCAAAGGCAAAAGGAAAAACCCTCTTCCGCAAGCTGGGAAAAGGGGTTGAATATCTGCATAATACGCAGCTGTACTGCGCGCAGCTTCCTTTCCTCGGCAGGCGGTTTTCACCTTTATGCCGGGCCCTAAAGCCCGTTGCACCTGCTGTCTTTGGTTAGAACAGCTTTATTATATTAACACACGAACAGACGCATGTCAATAACTTTTTTATTCGGCAGAGCCCGCGTTGAGAACCTTAGAGGGGTTGATGCGGATGCCGGGGCCATTTCATGGTCGAAGCAACGACGCAGGACTTGATATACTGACCCTTGGACGAAGCGGGCTTAGCCTTGACTATAGCGTCGAGCAGGGTGTTGAAGTTCTCACCGAGCTTCAGCGCCGAAGGAAGCCTTGCCGATGGGGCAGTGGATGATGTTGGTCTTGTCGAGACGGTACTCGATCTTACCGGCCTTAGCCTCGTTGACAGCCTTGGCAACATCGGGGTAACCGTGCCTGCCTTGGGGCTGGGCATAAGACCTCTGGGCCGAGAACCTTACCGAGACGGCCGACGAGACCCATCATGTTCGGAGCAGCGATAGCGACATCGAAATCCATGAAGCCCTCGCCCTGGATCTTAGCAACAAGATCCTCAGCGCCGACGATCTCAGCGCCTGCGGCGGTTGCAGCCTCAGCGTCTGCGCCCTTAGCGAAGACGGCTACGCGAACCTTTCTTGCCGGTGCCGTTCGGAAGAACGACAGCGCCTCTGACCTGCTGGTCAGCGTGGCGGGAGTCAACACCCAGGCGGATGTGGACTTCGACAGTCTCATCGAACTTTGCCGTTGCAGTCTTAACGGCTATGTCAAGAGCCTCGCTGGGCTCATAAAGGGCAGCTCTGTCAACAAGCTGAGCGCCCTGGTTGTATTTCTTACCGTGTTTCATTATAGTTTCCTCCCAATCGTGTGGTTAAATCGGATTCTTCCTCCCACAGGAAGCATCAATCAGCAACTGTGACGCCCATGCTGCGTGCGGTACCGGCTATCATGCTCATAGCGGTCTCGATGTTTGCAGCGGTGAGGTCGGGCATCTTCTGCTCGGCGATCTTTCTGATCTGCTCGGTAGTGATCGTTGCGACCTTTGTCTTGTTGGGAACGCCTGAACCGCTCTCGATTCCGCAAGCCTTCTTGATGAGGACCGCGGCGGGCGGAGTTTTGTTACGAATGTGAAGGAACGATCCGCATAGACGGTGATGACGACGGGGATTATAAGACCCATGTCATTCTTCGTTCTCTCGTTGAATTCCTTTGTGAACGCCATGATGTTGACGCCGTGCTGACCGAGCGCGGGGCCGACGGGCGGAGCCGGAGTTGCCTTTACCGGCGGAATCTGCAATTTGATTAAGCCAACAACTTTCTGTGCCATGACTTGCACCTCCATAAGAATGTGGTAAATGTCGGGGAAACATCCCTCCCACGGGAGCCGAAGCTCCGCGCGCATAAAGCGCTATAATAAGGACATAAAGTCCGTATTACCGGGATAAAAATTACTTTTCGAGTTCGACCTGATCGAGCTCAAGCTCGACAGACGTCTCTTTTCCGAAGAACGCGGAAACGGAGACGGTAACAGTCTCGTTATCCATATCGATCTTCGTGACCGTGCCGGAGAAGCCCTCAAGGCGTTCATCCGTGATCCTCACGGTATCGCCCACCTTATATTCGACCTCAATGCTCTTCTTTCAACGCCGAGCTTGAGAACCTCATCATCGGAGAGCGGAGTAGCCTTGCTCTCGGGGCCGACGAATCCGGTCACGCCTCTGGTATTCCTGATCACGAACCATGCGTCGTCGCTCATAGAGGGACGTTGTTCTCGTCATAGGTAACAGCTGCCTTGACAAGCACATAGCCGGGAAAGAGCTTGCGCTCAACTTCGCGCTTTTTGTCGTCCTTTATCTCGGTGACGATCTCGGTGGGGATCTGAACCTCAAGGATCTGATCCTGCATTTTACGGTTCTCGACCATTTTTTCGATATTCGTGGCGACCTTATTCTCGTAGCCGGAATAGGTGTGCACCACATACCATTTGGCATCAGCAGACATCGCGTTTTCCTCCGTTATAAGCCGAGATTGATCATGCTCAGGATCGCGGCGGCAGTTTCCTTGTTCTCGCCGGTCTTCTGGGCAAGCTCAATAAGCTTGGATACGAGGAAAGACAGACCCTGGTCGATGGCATAGATAACTACGCCGACAACAGCGACCGAAACGAGCACGACGCCGGTGTTCTTGAGAACTGTTTTCGCGCTTAGCCATGTGATCTTTTGATCTCGCCTCTGAAGTCCTTCCAGAACTTCTTGAAGCCCTTTGACAAAACGCTGGAAGATTATTCCCGTTGGGATTCTTCGGTTTTGCGGCTTTCGCTTTGGACTTTTTCAGCCTTAGCGACCTTCTGGGCAGAAGTAAGCTTGGAGTCTTCGGCGCCTTTTGCGGCCTGCTTTTCAGCCTTGGCGACCTTTGCGGCGGCAGAGGTGTTCTCTTTTTTCGCCATTCTTATACCTCCCCGACTTACTTTGTTTCTTTGTGGAGAGTATGCTTCCTGCAGAAACGGCAGTACTTGTTCATCTCCAGCCTGTCCGGTGTGTTCTTCTTTGTTTTTAACAGTGTTGTAGTTGCGCTGCTTGCATTCCGTGCAAGCAAGAGTAATCTTTACCTCATGACGGCACCTCCAATATCTTAGGGATTTGATTAGCCTCCTCTGAACCGGCCAAAAATGAGGGCAGAAAAATAGTTCTCTCACAGAGGTATAATCAGTTTAGCACAGACATACCTGTTCGTCAAGTTTTTTTTCGCTCAAATCTTGAAAAATTTATTTTTCGGACGCCGCGAGGGCGATTTTGATATCCTCAGTGAGTATGCTGCGCATACGCACGGGGTATTTTTCGGGTTTATCGCGCGCAGAGCCTCGGCTATCCTCTGTCTGAGTCCGGGCTTTGCGGCCGCTATGAGCGGCAGAGACTGGATGCACTGGCGGACTGTTGTCGCCTGCTCCGCGTCAACGGTTTTGAGAAGTCGGTCGATATTCCTATCGATCTTCTTTCTCGAATCCCACGAAACATTCTTGGCTATGAGCACGAAGGCGCGGGTGCGCGCATAGGGGTTGCGGTCGTCGAGAAGCGTGAAGAGCTTGTCGAGATGAGCGTAGACCTCCTTGCTTTTGCCCGACTCTGTTTCCAGCTGACGCATTGCCTCGCAGCCTATCGCAGTGCTCATGGATCCGAGCTTCGAAATGTTTGTAAGAATTGTGTCATTGTCCATATTGATATCTCCCCTCTTCCGCCCTCTCGGGCGCCCTTATTCCTTATATATAATAGATTACTGTTACGGCTGAGACGGTATATCCGGTTCAGCCGGAGCAAGACCTGCGGCGATCAGATTGGCTCGGTGCTCTTCCGCTGTTGCCGCATAGCGGTAGATCCCGTCCTCTCCGACGCAGAAATACAAATAATTTTGTCCAGCGGGCTTATTGCGGACTTCACAGCCTCCGAGCCGGGGCTGCATATCGTCCATTCTGGTGCGGGCAGACCCGCGCACTTGAAGGTGTTGTAATACTCCTCATATTTGCTGTATGTTTCCGGGTCGTCGCTCTTTATGTAGTTCTTTATGACCGAATCGACATATCTGCCGGTCGAGTTCATCTCGAGCTGCATACCCGCCTTGAGTCTGTTCTGAATGACAGACGATATCTTCGCCATCTGCGCCACATCGCCGCCGCTCTCTATTTCAACTATCGAAGCGATGGTTATCGCTTCATCGACGCTCATGTTTCTCGCCGCTATCTGACGGCGCATCGGAGTGCTCACGAAGCCTCCATGCTGCGAAGCAGTCGGCTTATGACATCGGCGGGCGCGGTATTTTTAACAAATGTATATGTGCCCGCGCGTATATATCCCTCGAGCGCAAAAGCTCTGCCGGTCTTGCCCTGCGCGCCTACGAGCGGGAAATAGCTGAAATCGGTGTTGACCGCGGTGTTCATCAGCGCGCTGAACGAAGCGACCCCCTTTGCTTCGAGAATCGCGAACATATCCGCCATCGTTGCGCCCCCCGGAAGGGTGACGCTGACCGACTCGACATTGCGGCGCCCGATGTTTCGCTTATTCTGCCGCCGCTTTTGAGCGTCGTGCGCGGAGATTCAATGCCGTCCTGAACAGTCTGCACCGGCTGTTCAACGACGATATAGGTCTCTCCGTTCGTGTCCGTCTCGATTTCCGTCACCGGCATCTCTCCGCTGAGAGTCTCCTCGGGGATATTCGAGATGTCATAGATGCCGTTGTAGACATAGTTGATAGTGGTGTTGCTGCTCTCGGGTTCGGTCTGCACATCTTCCTTTGAGCATGCCCACAGACCCGAAGCCACGCACACCGCGAGCCCCAGGCAAGCGATCGCTTTGAGTTTGTCTTTCATTTTCTTTTTTTCCTCTCGTTGGACGCGATGCGTCCGATCTCCTATATATCATCGAGCCAAGTGCCCGATATAAAACAAATCAACCGCCGAACGGCGTTTGAACAAGGCGTTCGCGCATAACGAAGCGCACATAGTTTATCGCCTTGTCTGCACTGAAGGTCCAGCGCGTCAGCTGAGCCACCCGCTCGCCGGGTGCGAGCTTCAGCTGCTTTTGCTCTTTGCGGTCGGCAGGCGAAGGACGATTTTCATATCAATTCTGTCAACATCGACGCCGTCGCTGTCAAGTATCGCGTGCGCCACCGACTTGTCCGGGTCGAGGGATCGCACGGTGTTATAGAGCTCCTCGGTAAAATAGCTGTCCTCAACGGCAACGGTCTCGCCGCCGGCAAGGCGCAGTCTGCTGAGTCTGCCGATTTTTTATCCTGCGGAAAGTTCTTTGCAAGCTCGCCTTTCGGATATTCAAGCCCCGATGAAATGATTACGTTTCTTATCTCAAGACCGAGCCGCTCGAGGGAATAGGTGAGCGAGATTATCGGCTCGAACGCGGGCATCCACTTGTTAGAGCTGACGAAAGTGCCGACTCCGTGGCGCTTGTATATCCTGCCGTCATGCTCAAGCTCGGAGAGCGCGGAGCGAACGGTCGCCCTGCCCACGCCGAGGGTTTTCATCAGTTCTTTTTCCGTCGGCAGTTTCGAATCAGCCGGATAGTCGCCGGAATCTATCATAGAGGTTATGTAATTTTGACCTGCAGATAGAGCGGCAACCTGCTCAGACTGTCCATAGAAACTCCCCGATAAATTAAGATAAAATAAACTTTTTTTAATATACTTGACACTATTCTAATATAATGCTATAATTTTGTCAAGATGTTCGGACAACCGAACAAGAATCACAAAAACACATAAAATCGCGGCTTTGCCGTCACGCGCTGTGCTTTTTCTTTGAATATATACTTTTTTTATATATAAGAAGAGGCTCGGCGTGAAATGCGCACCGCCGCAGTCAAAGGGGAGATGAATATGGCTCAGAAAGTGCAGAAAGTCCGCAGCAAGCTCGAAAAAAGGGCTACAGCGGAATCGAATGCACCGAAGTCGGCAAGTGCCTCCGCCTCGAGGGCGAAATGACCGAATGGACCGACATCGTCAAGGCCGGCAAGGCTGCCGCCAAGTTCGGCTACAAGGGCGTGCTCAATGATATCTCACTCAAAGGATTCACCGAGCCCGCAATACGTGCGCCGAAATTCACCGACGGTTCGCTTGAGGGAGCTCAGCCCGATGTTCTCATCATCGGCGGCGGCGTCATCGGCTGCTCTATCGCAAGAGAGCTGACACGCTACAAGCTCAATATTCTGCTCGTCGACAAAGAGAGTGATGTTGCAATGCAGGCGTCGTCGAGAAACGACGGCATGATTCATCCCGGCATCGCGTCCCATGTCGGCACGAAGCGCGGCGAGATGAATGTGCGCGGCAACGCAATGTACACTCAGGTGTGCAAGGAGCTTTCCGTTCCGTTCGAGCGCTGGAGCAATCTTATACTCTACAGCGAGAAGATTTTCGGCTTCTTCTCACCTCTCGTGTTCAACTACCGAGAGAAGCACCTCGGCATCGAGGGCAGAAAGATAAGCCGCGAGGAGCTCCACCGCATCGAGCCCAACATTACTGACGAAGCTATCGGAGCGTTCGAGTTTCCGTCGTCCGGCGTGCTCTCGCCCTAGCAAATTAACCGTTGCGTTCGCGGAGAACGCAGTGGAGAACGGCGCCAAAGTCTCGCTCGACACGATAGTTACTTCAATCGACACCGAGGGCGGCAGGATAGTCGCAGTACATACGAACAGAGGTACAATTCACCCCAAGGCTGTTATAAACGCAGCGGGCGTGTTCTCGGATAAGATAGCCGAGATGGCGGGCGACCGCTTCTTCACCATCCACCCGAGAAAGGGACACCTCGCGATACTCGACAAGAAGCAGGGCCGCTCGTCCAGAGATCGATGGGACTCATCGGACTCCTCGCAGGCGACTTCGGACACCAAGGGCGGCGGCGTTATGCGCACGATAGACGGCAATGTCCTCGTCGTCCCGACGCATTCGAGCAGCCGTACAGAGAAGATTTCTCGACAAAGCGTGAGAATGTCGACGCGATGCTCAACAAGCATCTCCCGCTGATAAAAGGCTTCTCGAAAGCCGATGTCATAACATATTTTTAGCAGGCGTGCGCGCCGCGACATACGAAGAGGAGTTCATAGTCGAGGGCTCCGAAAAAGCTTCAGAATCTTATCCACGCCGCCGGCATCCAGTCCCCGGACTCGCAAGCGCCCCGGCAATAGCCGAGGATATCAGCAAGATAACCGTTGACCGCCTCTCGAAAGTAATGAAGGTCGTACCCAACGAGAAGTTCAACCCGAACCGAAGAGTCACCCCCGTCATGGCGAAGCTCTCGGTTGCAGAGAGACAGGCAGCGATAGAAAAAGAACCCCGATTACGGCATCGTCGTGTGCCGCTGCGAGGGCATTAGCCGCGGCGAGATAATCGACGCGATAAACTCCCCGTTCCCGCGACTTCAATTGACGCGATAAAGCGCCGCGTGCGTCCCGGAATGGGCAGATGCCAGGGCGGCTTCTGCATGCCGTTGGTCACCGGCATTATCTGCGAGCAGACCGGCATGAAGATGACCGACGTCACCAAGAGCGGCGGCGACAGCAACCTGCTGTTTGAAAAGGAGGGCACCGACAATGACTGAACTCAGATATGATGTAATAGTCCTCGGCGGCGGCCCGGCAGGTCTTGCGGCCGCGATATCCGCGCACAAGAACGGCGCGAATGTGCTGCTTATAGAGCGCGAGCACAAGCTCGGAGGCATCCTCAAGCAGTGCGTACATGACGGATTCGGACTCATCCGCTTCGGCGAGCGCCTGACAGGCCCCGAGTATTCGGGAAGATTCATCAGGGAGTTTCTCTCCCTCGGAATAGACTACAGAATAAACGCATTTGTAACAGATGCCGAGAAAACGGCTGACGGCTTCACCCTCACCGTTCAGAGCGCGCAGGGGCATACTTATCTGCCGTTCGAAAGCCGTCGTTATCGCGTGCGGATGCCGCGAGCGCACCTCGCGCCAGGTATTCATCCATGGCGACAGACCCGCCGGCATATACACCGCCGGCACGGCTCAGTATTTCGTCAACATTCTCGGTCAGATGCCCACGCGCCGCTGCGTTATTCTCGGCAGCGGAGACATCGGCATGATAATGGCGCGCCGCCTCACCCTTGAGGGCGCGAGCGTCGAGGGCGTCTATGAGATAAAGGACACTCCCGCAGGTCTTGCGCGAAACGTTCACCAGTGCCTGCATGATTTCAATATCCCGCTCCACCTCTCGACCACGGTCACAAAGGTTTTCGGCGTCAAGCGCGTTGAAGCGGTCGAGGTCTGCCAGGTAGACAAAAAGATGCAGCCAATAGAATCCACCGCGCGCATCATCCCTTGCGACGCGCTCATCCTCTCCGTCGGACTTCTGCCCGAGAACGAAGTGGCGCAGATGCTCGGAGTCAAGCTCGACCCCGCAACGAAAGGCGCGGTAGTCGACCAGACGCTGATGACAAACGTCCCCGGCGTGTTCTCCTGCGGCAACGCACTGCACGTCAACGACCTTGTCGATTATGTCTCCCTCTCGGGCGACCAGGCGGGCGAATCCGCCGCCGAATACTGCAAGGACGATAAGAATGCAGCCGACAGAGTTCCTGTTGAATACGACAGAGCGAAGTTCCTCTACGTTGTTCCGCAGTATTACGACAAGGCGGCAAAGGACGGCATGACGATGTACTTCAGACCGCGCAGCGAGTTCAAGAAGCAGTCCGTCACCGTCGCGAGCGGCAGCGATGCGCTGATAAACAAGAAGTTTGCAAATCTTTCCTCCTCCGAGATGGAAGTCTTGAAATCCGAGAATATTTCGATAGAATTACAGACAAGATAACCGTCAGCATGGAGGACATGAAATGAAGATAAAATATCTGGGCACGGCGGCTGCAGAGGGCGTTCCCGCAATTTTCTGCCGCTGTGAGGTGTGCAGAAAATCGAAGGCGGCGGGCGGCAGAAACATCCGCACCCGCTCCCAGTCGATAATCGATGACAGATTGCTTCTCGACTTCTGCCCTGACACTTTCATTCACACCCTGCGCGACAACATCGATCTTATATCGATAAAATCCTGTTTCATCACCCACGCGCACGAGGATCACCTCTATCCGCAGGACATTCAGATGCGCCTGCCGGAATGCTTCGCGAACTTTATGAGCGAAGAGGTGACTCCGCTGAACTTCTACGGTTCGGACACGACGCTCCAATGGATAAGAGACATGGAGTGGTGCGATGCGCTGACAGAAAAGAATGCTCTCGCGCTGCACCCCGTAAAGGCGTTTGAACCGTTTGAGGTCGAGGGTTACACAGTGACCGCGCTCAAGGCGGATCACGACCAAAAGACCGACCCGTTTATCTATATAATATCAAACGGCGAAAAGACGATGCTCTACGCGCACGACACCGGATATTTCCCCGACGAGACCTGGGATTACCTCGAACGCAAAAAGCCCGTATTCAATTTTGTCTCGATAGACTGCACGGGCATGTTCGAAAACTACCGCCAGGGTCACATGGGACTCTCCGCCGATGCGGACACAAAGGATCGCATGATAAAAGAGGGGCTTGCGACGGATAAGACCGTTTTCTGCTGCAATCACTTCTCCCACAACGGCAGAGCGACCCACGACGAATTTGTCCCCGCGGCGGCCGAGAAGGGCTTTCGTCGCCTACGATTCCATGGAATATGAGTTTTAACCGAAAGGACTGACACAAAGTGAACGTCACCGAAATGGTCTGTATAGTCTGCCCCAACGGCTGCCGTCTGAAGGTCAGCCGCGACGGCGACAAGATAGATGTTCAGGGCGCAAAGTGCAAGAGAGGCGTCGCATTCGGCACGACCGAGCTGACAAATCCCACCCGCTCCCTGACGACTACAGTCGACACCGCGTTTTCCGATATGCCACGCCTGCCCGTCAAAACGAGCTGCGAGATACCGAAAGAGCACCTGCTCGACGCCATGAAAACCATCCGCGCATTCAAGCTCAGCGAGCGCGTGAACACCGGAGATGTCGTTATCAAAGACGTTTTCGGCGCGGATATAGTAGCAACAGCCGACATGAACTGAACATAAAGCTTATCAAGGAGGAAACACCGTGAGCAAATCAAAGAAGTTCGTACCCGATTGGTACCACGAGAAAGCACCCGAAAGATCCTACCGTTCCATTCTCAAATGGGGGCGATCCCGAGGCGTTCAAGGCCGAACTCAAAGCTCTATGAGCTGATGAAAGAGACCTTCCATATGACCGACGACGACTTCAAGGTCAAGCAGGAGATGGGTCTCGAAGAAGTTGATTATGATATCCCCTGCCGCCTGGTGACGACCAGATAGCGGCTCTCGAAGCGATTGTCGGCAAGGCAAACGTCAGCACCGACAACTATGACAGACTCTCTGTCGCATACGGCAAGACGATGGTCGACCTCATGAGACTTCGCAAGCACATCGTTGAGAATGTACCCGACGCGGTCGTATATCCCAAGAACCGCGAGGATATTAGCGCGCTTGTCAAATACTGCTGCGAGCAGAAGATACCGATGTATGTCTACGGCGGCGGCACCTCCGTCACCCGCGGCGTTGAGGCAGTCAAGGGCGGCATCACGCTCGACATGAGAAAGAACTTCAACAAGGTTCTCTCCTTCAGCGAGCACAACCAGACAATAACCGTCGAAGCCGGCATGAGCGGTCCAAGCTTGAAGAGACCCTCAACAACGCCGTCTCGACCCTCGGCGCAAAGCGCGCCTATACCTGCGGCCACTTCCCGCAGAGCTTCGAGTATTCCTCCGTCGGCGGCTGGGCTGTCACCCGCGGCGCAGGTCAGAACTCGAGCTTATTACGGCAAGATTGAAGACATCGTCATCAGCCAGGAGTATGTCACTCCCATCGGCATCATCAAGAGCGACGAGTTTCCGAGAAACGCTACCGGTCCCTTCCATAGACCAGATCATGATGGGCAGCGAGGGAACCTTCGGCATTCTTACTCATGTCACCCTCAGAGTTTTCAAGTATATGCCGAGAACCGCAAAGAAGTTCTCCTATGTTTTCAAGCGATTGGGAGAACGGTCTCAACGCGGCGCGCGAGATAATGCAGGGGCGAGTTCGGCTTCCCGTCGGTCTTCCGTCTCTCCGACCCCGAGGAAACCTCGATAGCTTTCCGCCTCTACGGCGTTGCGGACACCGTTATTGACAAGATGCTCGCCGCCAAGGGCTACAAGGACGGCAAGCGTGTGCTCATGCTCGGCTGGAGCGAGGGTGAGAAGCACTTCAGCAAGAACGTCGCAAAGCAGATAGACAAGATATGCAAGAAGCACGGCGCAATGTACAACACCAGCATCGTCACCAAGGGCTGGGAGAAGGGTCGTTTCACCGATCCCTACCTGCGCGAGGACATGGGCGACTACGGCCTTATGCTCGACACCCTCGAGTGTTCGGTCAACTGGGATAACTTCACCAATGTCTACGAGAATGTCCGCCGCTTCTGCAAGAGCAGACCCGACACCATCTGCATGACCCATATGTCCCACTTCTATCCCCAGGGCGCAAACCTCTACTTCATATTTGAAGCGAAGATGAACGACCTTGACGAGTATCTTGAGTATCAGCGCGGCATCATGGACAACATCCAGAAGTACGGCGCGGCGATGAGCCACCACCACGGCATAGGCAAGATGACCGCTCCGTGGCTTGAGGCGCAGATCGGCAAGAACCAGATGGATATCTACCGCGCGCTCAAGCAGCACTTCGACCCCGACAACCTGATGAATCCGGGCGGAACACTCGGTCTCGACCTCCCCGAGGATCAGAAGAGAGACTTCATCAACAAGTAAAATTCACCTCCATTTTCACCGGAGAATGAGAACAGAGAGTGCCCTGCGGTTAAATTTCCGCAGGGCACGTCGTGTTTTTGCAATCAGAAATCGGAACGACCCCTGCGGTACACAAGCCGCCGGGGTCGTTCCGAATATAGGAGATTTGTGGTTGTCGATTATGTACGGACGCCTTGACGGCGCCCGGCATAAGGCGTGGAGCGGAGTCCGCGTCCGCAAGCGAACCCCGTCCGCTTGACGTGTGCCGCACTGCGGTTTTTTGCCGCAAAAACACGGTCTTCCTGCCCCCGTTTTATACAAGCACATAATACACCATTTTCTCAAAAAAATGGAATAGACTTTGTATAACTGGTAAATTTTGAGGATAAATAACCGTCTTAATTTCTTTAAAAAGATTATATAATTATTTTTACGACGTTCTTATTGCTTTTTATGACTTTTAATTTGCGCTGTTTTTATTCTTATGTTTCGTTCTGAATGTGCTGATTTTTCACTCTATATTTATCTTTCCGTATATCTTATTCACGGGGATAAACAGCAGAAAAAGTGAGCACGGAATTGAGGCACGCTTTTATGAGATTGAACGGAATTATCGCGGGAATGAGCATTTTGACGACCGCCTCGACACCCGTGCCCATAAAAATACCGGTGAACACGAGATTGAGCGGTATCATAACGAGGGTCATCAGCACCGAGCCGACCGCGAGTCCCGCCGCCATGCCCTTTTTGCCGCCGATTTTTTTTATACATCAGACCGGATGCCAGAACGAGCACGCCCGACGCGCAGAAGTGCATGATAAAGCCTATAATGTGGCTCGATGAGCTGACGGTAATGGCCTGAATCGCCGAGGTGATGAGCAGGATCACGAGCCCCGCTGACGGTCCGAACAGCATCGTACCGATGAGCACGGGAACATCCGCAATGTCGTATTCGAGAAACGGCGCGGAGGGCAAAAGCGGGAATTTGATGAAATAAACGGACACCACGGCCACCGCCGCGAGCATCGCCATCACCGTTATCTTCCGCAGGTTCTGTCTTGAGCTTTTTTTTTTTCATGAGTATCTTCCTCTCTTTATTTTTGCAACCGGGAAGATGAAAAAGCAAAAAGCCCCGCCATCTAAGCGGGGCGCAAATGCATTTTTTCGCATCCTCTTCCATCCGGACTTTACCGTCGGCTCCGGAATCGCACCGGATCAACCGCTCTCGCGGCTCGCGGGCTTCGGCTTTCGCCTTCACCGCCGGTGGGGAATTTCACCCCGCCCCTGAGATTGCTGTATATATTGTCGCACTTTGAAAGTGTTTTGTCAATAGCTATGCGGAACTTGATATTCGCCGCATCAAAAGTTTACACTTGATTCAAATATCAGGGCGCAGTTAAACGGACTGCAGAGCGCTGTTTGCGGTCCGTGGGTAAAATCTCGGACGGATGAGCGCTTTATTCCGTTGTATTTCGCGCCGCCTTATGTTATACTTAATCCCGACAAACAAACGGAGGCAACAGCATGAATTTCACTCAATTCAATAAAAACGGCGGCGTTGAGGGCTTCTGCCTGATAAAGACCGTCGACCGCAAAATGACGGCAAAGGGCGTGCCGTATCTTGATCTCACGCTCGCCGATCCTGACGGCGAAATAAACGCAAAAGCTCTGGGACTACAAAGAGGAGCTCCACGGCGAATTCGCCGCAAACGATCTGATAAAAAAAGTCCGCGGAACGGTTCAGCCGTTCAACGACTCGCAGCAGCTGAGGATAGAGCGCATACGCAAAGGTGACCGAAGCGGACGGCGTGCGCATTGAAGATTTCGTTCCTCGGCAGGCTTCTCGGGCGAGGCTATGTTCAACGAGCTGATGAAAGTTGCGGGCAATTTCAAGGACGAGGAGTTAAAGACGCTCGTCACCGCTCTGCTCAACGAATACAAAGACAGGCTGCTCTACTGGCCGGCGGCGTTCAGGCTGCACCACGCGATACGCGGCGGGCTGCTCTACCACACGCTCTCAATTCTCCGCATGGCTCAGGGGTCGCAAATATATATCCGTTTATAGACAGCGACCTGCTCTTTGCGGGCGTTATACTCCACGATATCGCAAAGACAGAGGAATTCGACGTCGCGCAGACCGGCATAGCTTCAGGCTACACGACCGATGGCAATCTTATCGGTCACCTCGTGCGCGGAGCGATGGCGGTTGACAGATGCGGAAGGAAGCTCGGCATCAGCGAAAACACGCTCATGCTCGTCGAGCACATGATAATCTCGCACCACGGCGAGCCGGAGTTCGGCGCGGCGGTGCGTCCGATGTTTCTCGAGGCGGAGATACTCTCCTCGCTCGACACGCTCGACGCGAAGATATATGAGATCGAGCAGGCGTGCAGGAATGTTCAGCCCGGCGAATTCACTCCCCGCCAGTGGGCGCTTGACAACCGCAAGCTCTATAACCACGACCGCAACCACGCCGATTTCAAGGCGGAGCTGATAAAATAAGGAGAGCCTATGGACTGGACAGAAATAAAGATAACAGTTGACACAAAGGATATTGACACCGCGGGCGACATTGCCAACATGGTCGTGCCATACGGCATATATATCGAGGACTACAGCGACCTTGAGCGCGAGGCTATGGAGATAGCCCACATCGACCTCATAGATGAGGAGCTGCTCGCAAAGGACAGGACGAAGGGCATTGTCCACATATATATCGACCCGCAGGATCACCCGCAGGAGGCTGCCGCTTTTCTGACGGAACGGCTTGCGGCGGCGGGGAATAGAGAATGAGATAGACCTGACCCAGTGCAAGAACGCCGACTGGGAGAACAACTGGAAGCAGTATTTTCACCCGATAAAAATAGGCGAGCGCCTGCTCATCCGTCCGACATGGGAGGACGAATATGACGCAGAAGGTCGCGCGGTTCTACATCTTGAGCCCGGGCTCGCGTTCGGCACTGGCAGTCATGAGACGACCCGTCTCTGCCTTGAGGCACTTGAGAAAAATATCAAGGGCGGCGAAAAGGTTCTCGATGTCGGCTGCGGGAGCGGCATTCTCGCGATAGCCTCTCTCCTGCTCGGCGCGGAGAGCGCAACGGGCGTTGACATAGACGAGCTCGCGGTTAAGACTGCAGAAGAAAACGGAAAGATGAACGGCTTCGGCAGCGACCGTCTGACATTTATTCACGGCGACCTTGCCGACAAGGTCAGCGGCAAATTCGACATAGTCGTTGCAAACATTGTTGCCGATGTCATAATCATGTTCTGCAAGACCGTGCCCGAGTTCATGGCGGACAACGCCGTTTTCATCACCTCCGGCATAATCGACATACGCGAGCAGGAGGTCGTTGATGCGTTCGCCGAAAACGGATTTGAAATCATCGCGCGCCACGCCGACGGCGGCTGGCGCTGCTTCGAATGCAGAAGAAAAAAGTAAACACACAAACAGTTCGAGGGACTGCACCGATGTGCAGCCCCTCGATTTATTAGGCCGAAAATTTATTTCATGCCCTGCTCGTAAGCTTCGATCATCTTCTTGACCATCTGTCCGCCGACAGAACCGGCCTCACGGGCGGTCAGATCGCCGTTGTAACCCTGCTTCAGATTGACGCCCACCTCAGAGGCGGCCTCCATCTTGAAGCGGTCAAGCGCGTCGCGTGCCTCGGGGACAACACCCTTGCTGGAACTCTTAGCCATTTACTTTACACCCCTTACTTTTTAAGACTTTGTTTGCGTTTGCATCCTTATTATTTTCCGTCCGCGCGTTTTTATAACTTTTTCGAAGTGACAATGTTTGTCAAAAGTCCGGCGGTCACACTTGGTGATATTTATTGACAAATCGTTCCCGTTAAGTTAAAATAATATTAACATAATAATAGTATTATATATAATCATATATAATATGTTCATCAACTAATATATCCCTGTCAACTGACAAGAGCGTATACGGTAAACGCCTATGCCGTTGTCAATTGACCGGAAAAAAAGGAGCAAGCTGTTATTGCAAACACAAAATTTTCCGATCACCACAACCTGATTCTCGAAAAAAGTCCGTGAATCCGCGCTCTCGGTTCTGCCGATATTGGTCATAGTCGTGCTGCTGTGCTTCAGCGTCTCGCCGATTGACACGGATTTATTTCTGAGCTTTCTCGTCGGCGCGATTTTTGTTGTAGTCGGCATGGGTCTTTTTCTCCCTCGGGCCGAGACCTCGATGACGCCGATAGGCACAAAGCTCGGCACGGCGATGACAAAATCCCGCTCCCTTCCGCTGATAATTATAGTCAGCTTCATTCTCGGCTTTGCCGTGACGATAGCCGAGCCCGATCTCCAGGTGCTCGCGCAGACGGTGCCGCATATTAACAACACCGTTTTGCTCGTGACAGTCGGCGTCGGAGTCGGATTCTTTCTGTGCGTGTGCATGATAAGAATACTCACGGGCGTGCGCCTTCGCTGGCTGCTGATAGCGTTCTATGCCGTTGTTTTTATTTTAGCGGCGTTTTCAAAGCCCGATTTTCTCGGCATCGCGTTTGACTCGGGCGGCGTGACAACAGGCCTATGACCGTGCCGTTTATTCTCGCGCTCGGCGTCGGCGTTTCAAAAATACGAAGCGACGCAAAGGCGGAGTTTCGGACAGTTTCGGTCTCGTCGCTCTCTGTTCAATAGGCCCATACTGCGGTGCTCCTGCTCGGATTTTTTCTATCCGAACGGCGACGGCGTTGTTGACATAAGCTCGGCGGCATATTCGAGCACGGGCGAAATCGGCCGCGCTTATCTCACCGCCCTGCCCTCTTATATGAAAGGGATGGCGGTGGCTCTGCTGCCGATAATCGCGATATTTTATATTTTCCAGATTTTCTCACCCGCCTCTCAAAGCGCGAGGTCGCGAGGATAACAATAGGCGTCGCATATACATATGTCGGGCTCGTGCTGTTTTTGACGGGCGTCAACGTCGGCTTCTCTTCGCTCGGCGCGGTGCTCGGCGCAAAAGCTGCCGAGGGCAATATGAAATATCTGCTCATACCGCTGTCGATGCCCTCGGCTGGTTCATTATCTCCGCGGAGCCGGCGGTCGCCGTGCTCGAAAAGCAGATCGAAGAAGTCAGCGCGGAGCGATTCCCGGAAAAGTTATAAAATACAGCCTTTCGGTCGCGATCGCCGCGGCGATGGGCATATCGATGATAAGAGTTATAACGGGTATATCGGTCATGTGGTTCCTCGTCCCCGGATATCTTATCGCCATAATCCTCTCGTTCTTCGTGCCGGATATCTACACGGCGATAGCCTTTGACTCGGGCGGCGTTGCGTCGGGTCCGATGACAGCGACATTCATGCTCCAGTTTATGATAGGCGCGTCAAAGACGCTCGAGGCGATCCATTGAGCGACGCGTTCGGAGTTGTGGCGATAGTCGCGATGATGCCGCTGATATCAATCCAGGCGGTCGGCGTCATATATGAAAGGCGCAGGAAGCCCGCAGAGAAAGGCGAAACTTTCGCCGACGACGAGATTATCGAGCTTTGGGAGGTGCAGACAGGTTGAACTACATAATGACTGTAATAAACCCCGACGCGCTCAAGAAGCTCTCGGATATCTGCGCCCAGCTTGAGATACCGATGTCCGTCGCCCTGCACGGGCGCGGGACGGCGATAGAGAGTATGCGCGATCTGCTCGGCATCGATTCGACGGAAAAATGGATAGTCTTTTCAGTTGCAGGCGAAGAAAAGACGAGAGAATATATGAACAGGCTGCGCCGCACGCTGTATATCGGCGTGCCGGGTCAAGGCATCGCATGGGCTGTGCCCATAAAAAGCGTTGGAGGAGGAAAAATCTTGGCATATCTCAACGACGGGCGGCAGGATGCCCGATACACGCCCGAATTCAATTTTTCATATGAACTGATTGTCGCGATAGCCAACGAGGGCGCACGGACGCCGTCATGAACGCGGCGCGGGCGCGCGATGGGCGGCACTGTGCTCCACGGCAAGGCACCACCTCGCCCGAGAGCGAAAAGTTCCTCGGCGTATCGATAGCAAAAGGAAAAAAGAGGTTATTCTCATCGTCGCGCGTAAGGAGCAGAAAGCGGACATCATGCGCTCGATAATGACCCGCGCGGGCGCGGACACGGATGCGGGTGCAGTCGTGTTTTCCGTCCCTGTGAGCGAGGTCGCGGGATTTGGAATGTTCGACGAAACATAAAAAGATAGACTTTGGGGCGGCGCTTCGGCGCCGCCTTTTGTCATGCAAAAAAATAAACTGCGATACAATTTTAGATTTAATTTTTGGTTTAATTTGTATATTGCTCATTAAAACTGCCGATATATTTGCCGTCCTGTATTTTGCCACAAGTCAGGTCGAATATGCCGAAAATTCTGACACAAAAAGCGTAATCGGCACAATTCACATAAACTTTCAACGATAACGGAGCGTTTATGAAAGATTGTTCAATAATAGCTAATATGCAATTATATTTATGATTATATGTCAATTTTATTTTTTAAGCTGCATTTGCACTTCTCCTCAAAATTTGAATGAAGTTTTATATAAATTGCATTTTTGTACCGCAGTACAGCTAAATTCACTTGATTTTCTTAAATTTTTGAAACTTTTATAAATTCACTTGCATTTTTATGCGCGGTATATTAAAATATTTGGCATTGGCGGCGGGATATATTTTTTGTTTTTATTTTTTGCCGCAAATCGTTTTTGGGAGTGATAATATGAGCTATATTGACGACATGATACTTCACGTTCAGCAGAAGAACTCGACTCAGCCGGAGTTCGTTCAGGCTGCGACGGAGGTTCTCGATTCCATTCGCCCGGTTGTCGAGGCGAACAGGACATATCAGGATTGGGCTCTTCTCGAAAGGCTCGTTGAGCCGGAGAGGGCGACAGTTTTCCGCATCTGTGGGCGGACGACGCGGGCAAGGTTCACACAAACCGCGGCTACCGAGTTCAGTTCAACAGCGCAATAGGCCCCAAGGAGCGGTCTGCGCTTCCACCCTCGGTCAACATGAGCATTATAAAATTTCTCGGCTTCGAGCAGATATTCAAAAAATTCGCTGACGGGACTCCCCATTGGCGGCGGCAAGGGCGGCTCGGACTTCAACCCCAAGGGCAAGAGCGAGATGGAGATAATGCGCTTCTGCCAGAGCTTTATGACCGCGCTCTACCGCGTCATAGGCCCCGAACACCGACGTTCCCGCGGGCGATATCGGAGTCGGCGGGCGCGAAATCGGCTACATGTTCGGTCAGTACAAAAGAGAATTACCGGGCAGTACGAGGGGCGTGCTCACGGGCAAAGGGACTCTCGTTCGGCGGCTCGCTCGCGAGAACAGAGGCAACGGGCTACGGCCTTGTATATCTCGTTGAGGAGATGCTCAAGAACCATGCGAACTCGATCGAGGGCAAGACGATCGTCGTCTCCGGCTCGGGCAACGTCGCAACCTACGCCATAGAGAAGGCTCTGAGCCTCGGCGGCAAAGTTGTCACGGCGAGCGACTCGAGCGGCTTTGTATATGACGGACGGCATCGACGTTGCGACGCTCAAGCAGATAAAAGAGGTTCGCCGCGCAAGGATAAGCGAATACGCCAAGGAGCGCCCGAATGCGACGTTCTACGAGGGCAAAAAAGTCTGGGGCGTACCCTGCGACATAGCTCTCCCGTGCGCCACGCAGAACGAGCTCGGAGCCGAAGATGCAAAAGAGCTGATAAAGAACGGATGCATCGCGGTCGGCGAGGGTGCGAACATGCCCTCGACTACGGAAGCTACCGAAGTTTTCCTGCAAAACAAAATCCTCTTTGCCCCCGGCAAGGCGGCAAACGCGGGCGGCGTCGCGACCTCCGCGCTTGAGATGAGCCAGAACAGCGCGCGCGTCAGCTGGCCGTTTGAAAAGGTCGATCACCAGCTCAACAACATTATGATAAATATATATCACAATATGGCAAACGCCGCAAAGGAATACGGACACGAGGACAACTTCGTTGTCGGTGCGAACATCGCAGGCTTCCTCAAGGTCGCCGACGCAATGATGGCGCAGGGAATAGTGTAAAATATAATATATAACAAATCAGCACCCCACGAAAAATTTTCGTGGGGTGCTTGTCAGAAATCATTTCTGTCTTGCTGTTTATGCGTCAAACGCCGAACAGTATGGGTCGGCGACCCGACGACCTATGCCGCCGACGGCGGCACGGCAACAATCAGCAATATTTTACGGAGTCTCGTTACAGCAACGTTATGCCGATTGCCCGTTCGCAACGATAAAGTATAATTTGTGCTGACTCTGTCAGCAGCGGTGCGTCGAGTCGCCGCACCCTAAACGTACCTGCTAAAAAGAAAGCTTTTTTTCATTCAAATCTTTCTTAGATATGTTCAGCTCCCCGCGAATAAAATTCCGTGGGGAGCTATAATTTTATTTTATCTTTTATTCCTCTGTCTTTATTCCCTTATCCTTGAACAGCGTTTTCAGGCGTTCTACAGATGATGAGCTAAGTGCGGTTTTCGTCAGAATAAACGCGCTGTCTGCGGCGATATAGATATAAAAAGCGTGCTTCGTGATGCAGACTTTCTGTATCTTTGAATACGGTATGATGCGCTTTATGCTCTTTTCGCCGTGCTCGATAAGCTCCAGCTTATCCTCGTAGAAATCGAACTCCTGCTCGGCGAAGAACGACTTGTCGAGCTTTTTGAACGCCCTGTATGGCGCTAAATATTGATATAGACATACGCCGCCGCGCAGAGTACGAGAACGGCGCTCACGACATAGAGAAAGATGTTGCCGCCGACCTTCACAAAGCTCACTATAACGGCCGCGGCGCAGGCAAGCAGAAGCCAGCCGGTCGCGCCCGAAAAGCGAGTCTTTCTGCGCTTGCTGTCCGTGTAGTGGACATATTTAAGATACGAATCAAATGTGTTTTTGCAGTTTGCAGTAACTATAAGCATATGTTTCTCCGTTTTCAGTCCATGCCGAGCGCGTGCCCGAGATTTTTCCGAGTATTCCCTCTTTTGCCTCTTCGGAGATGTCGAGGGAGATTATTCTGTTTATCAGCGCTTTTGCGTAGTCGGCTTTTTATACGGGAAATCGAGCCCGAATATCGCGCAGTCGTCGTCCCCTGATGAATGAGCGTTAGCAGTTCATCATCCGAGAGAGTCCAATAATCCGGCAGACCGTTGTCGTCCGGCATAATGCTCGTCAAGCCCGCGTATACGCGCCTCGGATCGCTCGCGCGGTGATGGTTGTTGCAGATGACCGCCAGCGCCTCGCGGAAAAAGTGATACCCGCCGACATGCTCCATACTGAATTTAAGGCGCGGGAAGTTCCACGCGACTTCGTCAAAGAGCAACGGCTGATAGTCCGCGATACGGTGCCAGTGCAGCCCCGTATGAAACGACAGAAACAGCCCGTTCTCCCTGGGCGGCAGAATAGACCTCGCACGCTTTGTCGCCCATAATATTGAACTCCTGATATGCCGGGTGGAGCTTTATGCCCCTGAAGCCGAGATCGGCTATTCTGTTGACCTGCCCTGCGATATCGCCGGAATCAAAATCTATAGTTCCGAAGCCGACGAGAGAGTTGTCATTCTTTGCGCCCGCGAGCCAGCCATGCAGTCGCCGGGCATGTTATATTCTTTATACTGCGATGGGAACGGCGCGAAGCAGACCGCCCGCTCTATAGAACTCTCATCCATGAGCTTTTTGAGCGAATCTATCCCGCAGCCCGGTCTTGCTTTCCTCCGGGAAAACATGGGCGTGGTTTGCAAAATATGATAATCCTTCATCTTTTCTCCTTTGATTTAGGTCGAAGCCGACGAGGCGGTATTCGCCGCCGCCATGGCAGTGTCTATAGCGAGGACTATGCCCAGCGATATCAACTCATAGTCCGGGTCGAGGATATCGAGCTCGTAGCTGTCGCCCCAGGTGAACCCTCCTTATGGATGTTCATGATGTTCCTGTCGCCGTCATAGAGCGAATATTCATGCGTCCAGAAATCGCCCTCGACCCTGAGCGAGGGGTGTTTTCGAGCGAATATTTCGGGCGGAAAGAGAAATCCTTGACTATCTCGCTATCTCTTCGCCGCCTATCTCGAGGATAAAATGCGGCAGAAAAAGTCATCAGCCGGCGGTATATCTGCCCTATCTCCCCGCCTTGCGCGTCCATAATATGCAGCCTGCCGCGCAGGGAGAAGAACTCGCCCTCGACAAAATATCTGTCGTTTCCCGACTCGTCCTTCACTGTAAATTTTGAAGTCAGCGAAAAGACCTTCTGCTTGATATAGAGCTTCATTTTATCCTCCCTTTCCCCTTTTCAGTATATCATAAACCTCATGTCTTTACAACCGCGGCGGCGGGTTTGCGACTAAAATAAATAATTTTTGACCGAAAAAGCCCTCAACGATTGTAACAATGCAAAAATTCAAAAACCTTGTCCCAAGTAATTGATACGCTTGTATTTTTTGATATAATAGCTCTGTACGGGATACACAAAACGAAAGGAGACTACGTGTATGAATTATACCAAGAAGTAGAGAATATGTGTATTGTCAAAAAGGTCCGAACCACTTGGTCCTGCTCCCATCCCCGAAAGAGGGCAAATGGGTCAAGGCTTATGAGATAAAGGACATCTCCGGTTTCACCCACGGTGTGGGCTGGTGTGCTCCCCAGCAGGGCGCATGTAAGCTCTCTCTCAACGTGAAGGACGGCATCATCGAGGAAGCGCTCGTGGAGACCATCGGCTGCTCGGGCATGACCCATTCCGCAGCTATGGCAAGTGAGATCCTCCCGGCAAGACCATTCTTGAGGCGCTGAACACCGACCTCGTCTGCGACGCCATCAACACGGCTATGCGCGAGCTCTTCCTCCAGATTGTCTACGGCCGCTCCCAGTCCGCTTTCTCGGACGACGGACTTAACGTCGGCGCAGGCCTCGAGGATCTCGGCAAGGGACTTCGTTCGCAGGTCGGTACAATGTACGGCACAAGATACAAAGGCGTCCGCTATCTCGAGATGGCTGAGGGCTATGTCACCAGAATGGCTCTCGACGAGGACGACCAGGTTATAGGCTACGAGTTCGTGTCCCTGGGCAAGATGACCGACTTCATCAAGAAGGGCGACGACGCTCAGACCGCATACGACAAGTCGGTAGGCACCTACGGCAGATTCGCCGAGGCCGCCAAGTATATCGACCCGCGCAAAGAGTAAGGAGGATACGGACAATGGCATTATTTGAAAACTATGAGAGAAGAGTTGACAAGATCAACATCCGTTCTCGCTCTAGTACGGCATTTCCTCCATCGAGGAGTGCAAAGAGATCACTCTTGCAAAGGGCATCGACTGCGACAAGATCGTCAGAGGTACCCAGCCCATCTGCTTTGAAAACGCTATCTGGGCATACACAGTCGGCTGCGCTATCGCTATAAAGAGCGGCGCTGTCAAGGCTGCCGACGCCGCTGCCGCAATCGGCATCGGTCTCCAGTCTTTCTGCATCCCCCAGGCTCCGTCGCCGAAAACCGCAAGGTCGGTCTCGGCCACGGCAACCTCGGCAAAATGCTCCTCTCCGAGGAGACAGAGTGCTTCTGCTTCCTCAAGCAACGAACTGGCATCGGTATTCCATCGGTGTCAGTTTTGTTTTGAGTTGGATACGTTGGTAGTTGTAGAAATGAATGTATTCGCCTATGAGGAGGCGAGCCTCCTCATAGGTGCGCGGCTTTGCGCAGTAAATGCACTCTGTTTTTAGAATGGAAAAGAAATTTTCCGCCAAAGCATTGTCATATGGATTTCCGCGTCTTGACATTGACGGTGTAATGCCGTATGATTGAGTCAGGCAGAAGTATGCGTGCGATGTGTATTGAAAGCCTTGGTCACTATGGAGCTGTAACTCTGTAGTGACTTTTTCTTTTCGCCGAGCTTCTCTGATCGTGTTCAGAACAAGATGAACGTTTTGCTCCGTGCCGGTTTTGTAAGCGACGATACTGTTGTCATACAGATCTCGGATGATCGACAGGTACAGAAAACCTTGTCCTGTTTTAATGTACGAAATATCCGTTACCCACTTCTGATTCGGTCGATCGGCGTGGAAATCTCTATTCAACAAATTCGGATATCTGTGCAGACAATCTCTGTAGTGCTGATACTTTTTTCTTCTGATAACAGAAAGCAAATTGTATTTCTGCATCACGCGCAGCACAGTTTTCGGATTCCGATGAATCCCTTTTCGCTCAAGCCAGATCTGCACCCGCCGGTACCCATATGTCTGTTTGACCTCTTGTTGACAGGCTTTAATCTGCTCAGCCAGCGGAAGATCACGATCCGGTAACTCCATTCGTTTCACATAATCGTAATATCCACCCCGTGATACCTTGAAGAATCTGCACATCTCGCTGATTGAATATTTCTCCTTGTGTCGATAGATCACCAAATACTTTACTCTTGTCCTCACTTCCTTCCTATGAGCGAGAGAAAATCCCGCATTAGTTCATTCTCCATTTCCAATGATTTGATTTTGGCGTCTTTTCGATCTATGATATAGCGAAGCTGCGCAATTTTATCAGCTTCACTGACTTGATAATCCTTCAGCGGTCGCCCTTTCTTCCTAATTGCAATTCCAGCTGCTATCTTTTCTTGTTTTCTGTTGTATCTTGTGATGAAATTTGTATACTGCTTCTTTGTAAATCCAAATCTTTCACATATTTCTCTTCCTGTATATCCTTCTTGCTTCAATCGTATTATTTCTTCTGTATAGTCGCTGATATGTCGATAGCTTCTTGGCATAAAAAATCCTCCTATGATTGCCGATGATGCAAAGACCGCCTGCCTGCCTGACCTGCTCCGCCTCGCCGGAAATTTCGTTCTTATATTTCTTCTCGAGAGCCTGGAATTCCTCTCTCGCGCTGATTATATCCTCGTTGTCCGTGTCGCCGAAGCCGGTCGATTCGGCTATAAGCTCTTCGCTGTAGCCCTTGCGGCGCATCTCGGACTTCGCAAAGGAACTCTGCGTTACCGCCGAGCATGATATCGGTTCCGCGTCCCGCCATGTTCGTGGCTATCGTGACCGCGCCGAGCTTACCTGCCTGCGCGACGATTTCCGCTTCCTTTTCATGATACTTGGCGTTGAGCACTTCGTGCTTGATGCCGCGCTTTTGAGCAGCTTACTGAGCGTCTCGGACTTCTCGATGGATATCGTACCGACAAGCACGGGCTGACCCTTTTCGTGGCGCTCGACAATGTCGTCAATGACCGCGTTGAACTTCGCGGGCTCGGTCTTGAGACGAGGTCGTCCATGTCCTTTTCTTATCATCGGCTTGTTCGTCAGGGATCTCCACGACGTCCAGCAATATATCTCCTGGAACTCCTCGCTCTCGGTCATTGCGGTACCGGTCATACCGGAGAAGCTTGTCATAGAGTCTGAAGTAGTTCTGGAAGGTTATCGTTGCGAGAGTCTTGCTCTCGTGCTCAACATTGACGCCCTCTTTTTTGCTTCGATTGCCTGATGCAGACCCTCATTGTAGCGTCTGCCGAGCATGATGCGTCCGGTGAACTCGTCGACTATGAGCACCTGGCCGTCCTTTACGACGTAGTCAACATCGCGGCGCATGACGCCTATTGCCTTTTATTGCCTGGTTGATGTGGTGCTGGATGGTCATATTCGCGGGATCCATGAGGTTGTCGAGATTGAAATACTTCTCCGCCTTCGCAATACCTTTCTGGGTCAGGACGGCAGTTCTCGCCTTTTCGTCGACAATGAC
>VOFC01003659.1_pt1 | contig 36054 bp, 48 predicted proteins | sample 5384161 | NCBI WGS metagenome assembly VOFC01 (sample SAMN12384722, study PRJNA508395) | human gut metagenome | isolation source: healthy gut B | host: Homo sapiens | reverse complement strand
AATCTGTTCAAAATTTCTGTCATAAAGTTTCACAGGCTTTTTCATTTCCTTGGCATGTTCCAGTTCGAATCTCATGCCTTCCGTAATCTCAAAACCGAAAACATAGACCATATCGCATGTATCCATGAGTTCCAGTCCCATTTCAATTCCTGTCATTCTCTCATTGGGATTCTTCTCATCAAGGAAGGTTGGAAAATAGATATGTGGTGCAACCGGGACATTACCAGCTTTGGCAACGATCTTTGCGTAATATGCTGCCTTCTTTTTGTTTTCCTCGATATTGCCCTGATACGGGCTGCAGATAAAGATTTTCACCATAATAATCATCCTTTCTCATTCGGCTCTCATGGCCGTGGTTACTCGTAATATAATGTTGCTGCTTGCACAGTCCATAAATTTCATCTTTTCTTTACTCCCATCCTATGGTAGAATGACTGTAGTAAATGAGTTGTCCATATCAGATACTCTTCTGCCCGATGAGTGATATGAATGACTCGTTTTTCTTTTTATGGACTTTAACATTTTGCTACCTCTGTTTCTCATTGGTAAGTTTTTGCGTTCGTCTTAAACATTTGGTAAGTTCATGGTTAAAAAAAATAGCATCGAACTCTGCAAAGGATAAGTTTAGCTGTTTCACAAGGATTAACATTTCCTCCGCTTTGAACTTATTCTCCTCACTGCACTCCTTATGACACATCGTTTTTTCCGTGATATTAAGGGCTTTTGCAAGTTCTTTCTGCTGAATTCCACGTTCCACACGCTTTGCTTTGAGAAGTCTTACATTCATAATTTTTCACCTGCCTTTCGTTTGCTGATGCTCATATCATATTAAACAAACGGTAAGTTGTCAACAGATAAATTACCATTGTTTTCCTGAAAACTTCTGAAAACCTTTATTTTACGGCACATTTTCTAAAAAAATTTATTTTTCCTATTGACACAAATGGTAAGTTGAATTATACTTTTGGTAAATCAATAACTCAAGTGTCCGTTTTAATATAATTTTTTAACTAACACAAAACTACAATTAAATGGATACATGAATTTGTATTATAGCTGTAGTGCTGGACTAGTTGAGCCAAAGTCAAAAGAGCAATTCAGTTAGTGCTGAAACTTAACCTGAAGGGCCGGTTAACCACCTGTAATCCTTCCGCAATTATTAAAAAAAGCTCAGGCGGAGAGAGAGATTACTAAAGACAAGAGTACCCTTATAAAAAAACGAAAGTAAGCCGAACACTGCAAAATGCCAAAGACGCAGAGCCAGAGTGCCATGCAGGAGCATATGCAAATCTAAATTAGAAAGAGGTAAACCACTATGAACGAGAATACTTTAGGAGGAAGGATTCTTGAGTTGTTGAAAAAAAATGACATGACTCAACGAGAACTAGCTGAGATCGTCGGAACGACTGAGGTTTCCATGTGCCGCTATATTAAGAACGAACGCACACCTAAAGGTCCTGTTATCGCCAATATAGCAAACGCATTACACACCACTTCCGATTACCTCCTCGGTACTGAAGAAGAAAATGACTTTGAGAGTGAATATTACAAAATCCACAGACTCATTGCCAGAAATGCTTCTCAAATGACTAACACCCAGAAGCGCGAATTAGTAAACGCTCTGTTTGAGTCGGATAGTCAGGAAGGATGATGCAATTTGTATCTGCCGGTTCAACGATACGAGCAGATTAAACACGAAGTCGTTGATATGTATGAAGAATGCGAAATCAGTACATTTCCCATTGACTGTTTCGACATTGCAAGTAAGTTGTACTATATCTTAGTACCTTATTCCAAGCTGAATGACCATCAGTTACGGTTGGCAATGGAATACAGTTCAGAAGGCTTCTCTGTGTTACGGAAAGTACCTGAAACAGGAATGTACCGCTACTACATCTTCTACAACGATTACAACAGCTATGAACGTCAGAGATGGACCATCTTTCATGAGATTGGTCACATTTATCTCGGACACCATCTCCCAGATTGTACTCTTACGAGAGATGAACAGGAATCGGAGGCTAACTTCTTTGCCAAATACAGTATTGCCCCACCTCCGCTTATCAACACTGCGAAGTGTGGTTCACCGTGGGAAATTGCAGCAACGTTTTTTGTTTCCGAACAGGCTTCGGTTTACATCTTCATATACTTTCAGAAATGGCTAAACTATGGTCCGCCAGATTATGAAGAATACGAACTCGAAATGCTATCGCAATTTGGAATTGCGGCTTAAAACTGAATAATACAAGATGCAATATCTTGCATTTGTTACATAAAAGAGTGCAAGGTATTGCCTTTTTGTCCCCTTTTGACCATGTATTTTTATCCAACGGGAGGTGAGTTTACTTATGGAAGTGATAAAGAGAGATGGTACTACGGTAGAATTTAATACCAAAAAAATTACAGAAGCGGTTCTTGCTGCTATCGCTGAAATTATGGCAGACGCTGACGAGGAATTTAATGCATACATCCGTGAACTTGTTCATCGGATTAAGCATTCGCTTTCCAATATGCGTGAGTTCATCAGAAGATACCTTATGATGGTTCAGAGCAAAAGGGAAACACTCGACCGCTCAAGAATGCACACTTTGATCATTGCTGCTCTTTTGCTTTCATGTGTAAAGCATACCAACACAGCCTTTGTGTTCTGCAGTGCAGTATTTATCGCTGTTCTGTTACATAAGAGCGGTGGACGGGAGTCCGATGATCCGCTTCCTGTTGAATCATATTTTTTATACAGTAACATTTTGTAAACAAATCTATGTTCAACAGGAGGAATAAAATCATGAGACACGACAGCAAAGATTCCCATACTATGCCTGATTCTTTTAATTCTGCAATGCAGTCCTATATGGACTCCGATGAATATGAACAGGAGACTCAGGCTTACAACGAATTATACTTTTCATTTAGAAACAAATTGACATCCGAGGAACGTGCTGAATTTGATCAGTTAATGATCGAAAGCTACCAATCCAATATGAAGCTCGCACGCAAGGCTTATCAGGAAGGACTTGCACGAACCCCTTCTAAAGAGGCGGTTATTGATGATGACCGAGAAATGTCATGTTAAAAATGAAGCCCAGCTTAAAGAAATACTAAGCTGGGCCTGAATTTTGTGTTTATATGATTTTATTTCATGTTCTTTGAAACACGCTGCGGACGAATTTTTCTAGCATAGAATCAAAAGTCCCTCCTGCTACATCCCCTTTGATGATTTCTTTCCGCTTATCAGAATAAGTTATCTGAAGGTTATAACTACAGCCATCGCACACTTGACCTTCTACAATGTTCTTCTCCCATAATGGAGCACCTATGATTTTCTGTAGGGAGCATGCAAGTCTGTATGCCTTCTTTTCGGAGACCTTCTCATCAGTTTTAAACTGATATTTCCGGCTCTGCCCTTGATAGATATATTCTTTACATCTTCCATCCGGATATATTTCATATACCCACGACTGTTGGGAATCTATCGTGCACGGACCATTCTCCACAACCTTATATCGTATTTTTGTAATCTGAGTAGCTGGGAGCAGTTCCTTTGACCATCTGTATCCACAGTCAAGACAGCCATAATCCTCGTGTGGCATTCCATCTATCATCTCACATCCACCCAGGATAAGTTCTCCCCGCTCTTCTGCTTCAAAAGCTTCATGGGGTGGATAACCGTATAATATTGGTGCAGTCCTGTCTGATCTGCATTTGGGACAAACGACCATAATTCCGTCTCTCCTTTATTACAACTCCAATCGTGTAATATCCATATGATTTCCGGTCAGATAATTATCATATAACTCTGTTGCCGGAATCAGACGGATTTGTATATTTTCCAGATTGAGTGCTTCAAGCATAGCCATTCTGGCACAGCCTTTTTTTACAATATCTTTTTTCTCTGTTGGCATCAGGAAGCAGTTTCTGACTTCTGCAATGCCATGTGCATTAATAAAATCCTTATAGGCAAGCTGATACAGATATTGTTTTGTTACATCTCCGACACCCGGATTTCCTCTAAGGGACTTTCCTTTTTCCAACTGGAGATTATAATATTTGGCATCAAATATTATGAACCAGTCCTTTCCGTCTATGCACGGAATACTGATCAAATCTGGAATAAGGGTGTCTGCTGCCTTTGCTTCCGTATCTTCTCCTTGCCATATAGGCTTTTCTATAATATCTATCAGCTTCTGTCTCTTTGCCGTTTTGCTGTTATACTTATCTGCAAGCTGAACAGTCATCTTAAGCTGTGCAAGGGTAGTATTCAGCTTATTGTCAAACACTTCCGCACAGGCTTTCTCCCAGACCGCATGGTATGCTGTTGTTCCAAACATACTGATACCATCATTCTCATCAAGCATTTTTTTGTCCTGGGACACATAAGCATATAGTGTTTTGAGAAGAATCTGCCTGTGCGTATTAAACTGAAGATTCAGTTCCTTTATAATCCGTTCTAACACATATTCCTTGTCACCAAAATCGGCCAGTGTTTCCTCGGAAAGTTCTATGACATCCATATCAAAGAGAGCATCTAATTGTGCTTCACGAAGCTGTCTGGAACATTCCGTAAGCACACATTCATGCAGACGTTTGAAATAATCCATGTCATCTTCTACAGATTTCTCCGTATAGAGTTCCATATAATACGGACGGTTATCCTCAATCATGGCAAAGCTCTCATCAATGGTCTTTCCCCAGAGGATTTCGCCCTCTCCATTTACTTCTATGATATCCTCACTGTTCGTATAGATGCCATATTCGTAATAATCATTAATCAGGAACAGGATAACCGCAAGTATATTAAAACTTCTGTTCTCTCCATCTCCATTAAAAACATTGATAATCTGCTCTTCAGAACGGCTGTAACGCTCAAGTACTTTAACAACCTGTTTCATCTCATCCAGAACATTATCATCTTTCTTTGACAGCAGATACTTCGGATAGACCTTTATGACACGGCTTCCACAGGTGATGACTCCGACATATGTAAATACATACAGGCAGTCACCACTCTCTGCCGTTTCATCCGTAATTTCCACATCGTCATCTACAAGGTCTGACATTTCGAGCTGGTCATCGGTATTTTTTACACTCTTCAAGACACCATAGGCTTTGAGATTTTTTATAAATTTTTCTACTTCGTCTTCGTCAAAGGAAAACTTGCTTTTAAGGTCATTTTTCGTATAACGCTTCTGTTCCCTGACATACCGTGAAACAACTTTCATTATGCCTCATCCTTTTGTTTATCATAAAAGTTTTCCTTGAAATTAGATCCGAAGATTCCCATTCCTATTTCATCAAAAGCATCACACACAGATGAATATTTGCTATTATCACATCCATCAAAGAATCTGTGCTTGCCTTGCTTAACGGCATCTTCATACAGATACATAATTACCTTGCTCTTAAATGCAGCCACAAATTTGTCTGTATCTACAATCATACCGTTTTCATCAGAAGCAATTACCTTCTTTGAAAGGAAGAATGGTCCCATCAGCTTGTCCTCATTAATTTTAAACTGATCTGATGACATTTTTGCATTAATAGCTCTGCGGAGGATATTCCATTCAATAGGCTCATCACTTCCGGCAAGTTCTATTTTTCCAATGCCAGAAATCTTTTCTTCGTTTTCATTGATGCCAAGATACTCAAAGTTCCATCTTCTCTTAAACGCAGTGTCCATCGGAAATACACCCTGATCAGCACTGTTCATTGTAGACCAGATAAACATATTATTTGGGATGCGAATCTTCTGATAGTTATCAGGATCTCCTTTTAGTTGTGAGGCAAGATATTTTCTAATATCCTCTGATGCCTGAATTTCATATTCACTGACTCCGTCATCATCCCTGTCAAGCAACTGGAATACATCGCCAAATACTGCTGCTACTTTTGCTCTGTTTATCTCTTCAATAAGTAGAAGGTGTGGCTGTGGATTTTCAGTTCTTCCGCTCTTAAGTGCTTCTACATAAACACGCATGAACGGTCCCGGCACAAAAGCATATCTGATTTTTTCATCTGCACCCATGACAGGCTTATATGTACCAACAAACTGCGAGTATGAATAATCAGGATGGAATGTAACACGCTCATAAGAACCATTTGTATCCTTCAACAAGTCCTCACAATCCTCTTTCAGTTCATAACTCTTTCCAGTACCCGGAGCACCAAAAACAATACGGTTTCTTTCATATTTTGTTTCTATTTCTGTGTTAAATACTAACGGCATATAGGTTTCCTCCGCTTCCGAATTATCTAATTCTTCTGATTCAGCTTCTTCCCCATAATAATATTTTTCATATAAAAACATCAGATTTTCGTTATTTGTAAGCTGATAACAGGATGTAAGTTTTCCTTCTGATTTATCCGGAAGGGTATCTCCATCTGCAAATTTATTATGCCACTTTCCAGCTTTCATATGCGCCATAGCCGTTGATGCGTCATAGAAGTATTCTCCAATTTCATCAACAAACGCTATCAGCTTTTCTCCATTCATAGCGACAAAAACAGTATCTGCATTTGTTTTATAGAATCTTGCCAGTTCTCCGGCCTTTCTGGATGCTGTCTTTTTATCATCGTGGAAATACTCTTCCATCATCTTTTCAGTAATGGCATCCTTATCTATTCCATCGCCCGCAACATAATCCTGAAGTGACCCGATAGCTCTCCATCCGATTCCTACAACAGATTTCTGCTGCCATTCCGCAGCATAATTTTTTTCATCATCTTTTACGCCAATTCTCACAAAATGTTTTATGCCACCAAATTCTTCGAAGACAACAGAAAAGAATTCTCTATAATACATTCCGGCATAGTTTTCAATCTTCGCAAGCTGTGCGCTTCTGGCATAATATTTTTCACTTGGATTGATTCTTAAGCATCTGAGTACATGTGTCTGCCAGTCGTTTGAATGGAAACCGCTTAATTTTTCTGGACAGATAAGCGAAAAATATTTATGAAACCATGCCAGGTTATAGTATTGTTCACCTACACCCTGTTTCAAATCTTCATCAAGCTTTTCAAAATCAGACAGGTTATCCAAGATGGCATTATTTATAATATCTACACCTTTAACAAGGGCATCTCTTATTGTCTTTCCGATTTCAAGAGCCTGTTCTTCTGATAACACTTCTGGTTTCTGCGGGCTTCCCGTCATCCACTCGCCTGTATCCTTTTTCTGAAACAAACCAAATTTGTATGCAGATCCACCCGCAATGCTTCCGAAATATTCTCGGCAGTCTGCATTATGCTCTAACCAACAGCATAGCGCTTCTGTATTATCCCCAACTGTATAAAATAAAGAAGTTAAGAGATTCTCATCTTCAATGGCTGCCAGCTTTTCTGGTGAGAATCTTTCCTGAAACTCTCGTATAGCAGTTTCAATATTACTTCTGCTGCATGGTATTTCAAATCCAGTTTCTGACACATAATCTGTGATTATCTTAGCAGCCCTACGGTATTCATCTTCGAAACTGTCACTGCATTCTTCATCGGCATCTGTAATTGTTTCCAACTCTGCATACAAATTTGCATCATTTACATATGCATAGGTAATGGTTGCCACATATGACTGACTTGCGTTAACAAGATTTAATACACTTAAAATAGGCGAAACATAGAAATCATTTGTTCTCTCTATCCCTTTTCCACCTAACCACCATTTATCGTTTGATACGAATTTATATAACAATTCACAATTTTGATTAGCAATATCCTCCTGTTGTCCCAAATCCAACAGATAATCTTTCATAATTTGCTTGAACTTTTCAGAAAAATCTATGCCATCTGTGCTTTTCAAATTTTTGTATATTTCTTTCTTTTCCAGAGCTTTTCCATTACTTCCCACGAAAACACTAGCATTACTATCAATTACCTTTTCAGTGTAATTTCGGTACTTTATGATTTCCTTTATCAATTCTACCGGATAGGTTGCAAGAACAAACCATTGATTAGGCAAGTATATTTTCAACCCAGCCGAGGTAGTAATAATAGCAGTGCTTTTTAAATACTCTATTGTATTTCCACCAGAAGCAATATTTTTTGCGAAAGCCTTCTTAAATCCCCCACTCAAACTAACATCCTCATAACTAAATTTAGCTTTAACTGTGCTTTTTGTATTTTCTACAAGTTCTCCTAAATCTTTCAAAATTGTATTGTTATCATCCATTCGTTAAATCACTCCTTTACTGGCAAAGACCCCATTTCCTCTCTGATCCTTTTCGCTACTGCACGAATAACTGGAACCGCAACGGAATTTCCAAATTGCTTATATGCCTGGGTATCAGAAACCGTTATAATAAATTGTTCAGGAAAGCCTTGTAATCTGGCACATTCTCTCGGAGTGAGTTTCCTTGGATTTTTATCTGGTCCCTGATCAATTAAAATTTCGCTTCCATCCTTATAATATCGTGCACTAATAGTATTTGTATATTCTGATTCTTCGTTAAATAATGAATAACCAAATCCATTTCCTTTTTTCTTATGTTCTTTTTTCCTTCGTTGATGTCCTTCCCATAATGCATCACTTATCGTGTATTTTTCATCCACATCATGTTCCAATATATCGCCAAGTCTTGTTTTTTCATAAGTAGGTGTTGGAAACTTAAACTCATAATCATCAGAAATATTATAGTATTCTTTATTTAATCCAACAATATAAATTCTTTCTCTATTCTGAGGAACACCAAAATCTCCAGCACGGAGTACTTCGTAGTTGACGTAATAATTGAGTGCATCCAAATGTTCCAGTATCACTTTTAATGTACGTCCTTTATCATGCCCTTTGAGCTGCTTGACATTCTCCAGCAAAAAGGCTTTCGGTCTTTTTTCCTTTAAGATTCTTTCAATTTCAAAAAATAAAGTTCCCCTAGTATCAGAAAATCCTTTTTTCAATCCAGCTTGTGAAAAAGGCTGACACGGGAAACCACCCAGTAAAATATCAAAATCAGGAATATCTTTTGCATCTATTTGCGTTATATCTCCTGCCGGTTCTTCACCAAAGTTTACCCTATAGGTCTTTTGTGCGAATTTGTCCCACTCTGACGTAAATACACATTTTCCACCCAATTCCTGAAAAGGAATCCTTATTCCTCCTATTCCAGCGAACAAATCAATAAATTTAAATTCCGGAATTCCATCCTTTACTTCAAACGGTGTTTTCTCTGCAAATTGCAAAATTGTTTTATATTCTAATGCAGACGGAGCGGATTCTCCATTTTCCCATCTGCGTAATGTTCTATCTCCGTTTCTTCCCATTCCAAGTGCATCGGCAAAATCTTTCTGTGTAAGCCCCAAATTCTTTCTTTTCGCCTTTATTGCTTCGGACGTATTCATTTCAATATCTCCTTTGTCTCTTTTATAGGTCAATCTGTCCTCATTTTATCACATTTTATTCAAAATTGGAACTGGTAAAATCACAAATTTCAAGCCAGAATATCGACTGCTCTATACATTCATCATCAAAACTGTTACAATAGTAATATTAAAAATAAAGGAGGCTTTGATATGCCGTTCATAAATGATTTAAGAGATGTACAGAATAAAACTCGTAAAGATATCTCTCAATCGCAGCTTATCTTTGATGAGACTATACGAAGAAGCGGTTTTACTGGTGCATCTGCACAAATCCAATATGACCATATATATGATATTTTGGCTGCACGTGACGCTGTTCATACCGATATAGTCACAGCTGGACTCAAAGAGGACGTCAAAGTCACCGGAGCTGTAACGGAATTAATCTGTAAAATAGCCCTTGACGCAAGTGCTCCCAACAGATACGATACCCTTCCTAAAACTTGGGATTGGATTGGAGATTTCGCTATTATGGGATCTCCTTTTAACCTATTTGTATCGGTCAAAAGCTACAAAGCTAAAGAGCGTTTAATTGTTAGTGGAACAGGACAAAACGCTGCTCCTGTAGTTGGGTATGGCCTGTTTGATGATCCAAGTGAATGGTCACCTGATAGAGTCAAACAATATAAACAGAGAGGCTTCATCGCAATCTACATGCCAAATACTTTATATGATGCACTTGACGCAATGACTTCTCAAACACCAGGACTAAGCCCCCGCTTGATTCGAAAATACTCACCTACAAATGGTTATCCGGCCACAAACATAAAAAACATCTATGATCGACCACTTCTTCGAAAATTGGAAGACTTCGATGATGACATTGCCCATGTATGCATTCCCGGAACCTATACTCTCGATCTCTCACGCTATTAATATGACATAAAAAATGCAAGGCGGTTATTGCTTAACTGTCTTGCATTCCTTCATCACAAATCAACATATCAAAAATCGTTTCTTCAATTACTTTAATGCATTCATCTGTTTTTTTCTTTATATCATTTCCCCAAAATCTTACAACGGTCCATCCCATAAATAAAAGTTTTTTATTAACCTCATCATCGTGTTCTCTATTCTTTCCAATTTTCTTTATCCAAAATTCAGCGTTTTTTCCTTTTTCTAATCGTGGCTTTAAAACTTCCCAATCCTTGCCGTGAAAGAACTCGCTATCACAAAAAATGGCAATTTTATATTTTGTGATAGCAATATCAGGAGTCCCAGGTAATAACTTGTAATTTTTTCTGTACCTAATCCCCTTCTTCCACAGTGCCTTTCTCAGGACAATTTCTATTGATGTATCCTTTGACTTTATATTAACCATGTTTTTATGTCTTTGCTCCGGTGTCAAACAATCCATAAATATCACTCCAGCCATCAAAATGTACTATTCATTATATTCGGCTGAGCAAATATAAGCAAGCATTTCTGTAAATCTATTCAACTTCTACCATTTTCAAGTATTGATCCATGTATTGACATACGGTATAATAAAGTTTAAGTATACCCAAGAGGAAGTGATTATGTGCGAAACAAGATAGACAGTCGAATTCCACGATATAACAAATTAATAATGCCAACTTTTGTCGCATTAAAAGAGCTTGGTGGCTCAGGAACCAACGATGAGATTCTGAACCAAGTTATAAAGGATCTGAACATCCCAGATGAAGTAGCAGACATCACCCATATGGGAAAAGTTAACCAGAGCGAATTATCCTACCAATTAGCATGGGCAAGAACATATCTCTCAAAGTATGGTGTTATCCATAACAGTTCTCGTTCTGTATGGTCTATTACCCCAGACTTCGTTGGTATAGAAGTTCTTGATGAAAAAGAAATTGTATCTGCCATCGTAAGGAAAAACGCAGAAAGACGAAATAAAGCGGCTTCATGTTCCACTAAGAATGAAACTCCAGATCTTCCAGAAGACGGTGACCCAGTCAACGATGATGAAGAATTTCCAGATGAAATAAAACCTTGGAAAGAAAAGATTGCTGATATTCTACAAACAATGGATCCATATGGATTTGAAAGACTAACTCAAAGAGTTCTTCGTGAATGCGGATTCTCCCAAGTAGAAGTTACAAAGAAATCTGGTGATGGTGGAATCGATGGAACTGGAAAGCTGAAAATCAACGGCATCTTCAGCTTTAATGTTGCTTTCCAATGCAAACGATACAGCGGTGTTGTTGGCGCTCCTGATATTAGAGATTTCCGTGGTTCTCTCACAACTAATATTGAAAAAGGTCTTTTTATTACCACTGGCACATTTTCAAAAGCCGCACGTGAGGAAGCCTGCAGCCCAGGCAAACAGCAAATTGACCTTTTGGATGGCGAAGAATTTATCAATAAGCTCACTGAATACGAAATCGGAGTACATCCAATAACGACTTATACAATTGACGAAGATTTCTTCCGAAAGATATGATGCAAAGCTGATCATTTTTATGGTCAGCTTTTTCTATATCCATCCCCTCTCCTCAATTCTCCCAAAATTCATTTTATCCACTTGTAGGTTAATTTATGTCCCATATTTCGTTTGCTTTAGTTATAATCAATCTCCCATCTTCACACTTCACTTCAATCTGCTCTCCGATATCAAACCCCAACTCTGAGAGCCACTGTCCTTTAAGTACGATACTTGGTGTCCGCTTGTACTGGTATCCGCTTGCTTCATAAACTTTCATTTCTCTATATTTTTTATATGCCATAGGCTTTTTCTCCTTTTTGCTGTTTTATAAGTCTTTTGCAGTAAGATTGACTTATGCTGAATGATTGCTTCTTTTGCCAATTTATGTATTTTATGAAATACCCACTTGAACAAGGGAAACGACAACGAGGAATAATTTCTTCGTCTAAGCACAGTTTTAGAATGTAAATTATAGCGATATGTAGAGGCAGAAGTGCCGACTCAACAGTAAAGCTTATATACATGACTGAGTCTAGCTGTGTTATAGTCCTTACAACCGCAGATCTCATAAGAACTTCCTCCGCCGGAGTCATATCATAATATTCCTTTGAAAAATCTATAACACAATTGTACCCGGTTTCTTCATGACCGAGGACTTCTACTCCGTCAGGAATCGTCTTTCTAAGCTTAGAATCATCCGGAGCATCTGAAAGCTTATCCAACAGCTTATCTATTGCCTCTTTCTGCGTCATACCATCCTGTTTAAAATCATATGAAACAGCCTGTGTTCCGGTGATATCTATATTTAAATAGAATAGTTTAAAATCATCTTTTCCCGTTTTCCTGCTGCATCCAACTAAACTTAAAATCGAAATTACAACGAGGACACACCAATATCCTTTTTATTCATAGCCCCTCCTTACGCAATATAGTTAAGCGGAATACGGACATCAAAGGTCGTACCTTCGTTTAAAACACTATGAGCTTTTATCGCACCGCGGTGCATAAGTATTGAGCTTCTTGTTATAGCCAGTCCCAGCCCTGTTCCACCAATTTCCCTTGAATGTGATTTATCAACTCTGTAAAATCTTTCATAAATGTGTTCCAGAGACTCTTCCGGTATCCCTATACCATTATCCTCAACTTTGAGATAGAAATACTGATGATCTGCATTTAATGATACATGTACCCAGCCTTCGCCGCTGTCAGTATTATATTTTATCGCATTCTCAACGAGATTTGTAAAAAAAGCAAGTGTAAGCTTTTACCTCATCGATCTCCGCCGATACAGGTCTGAAACTTTCAAGCACAAGCTCTACTTTTTGTTTGTCCGCTATAGGCTGAAGTCTCTTAAGGATCTGCTCCAGCATTTCATTTATATTTACAGTTTCGATATTCAGGTCTGCCGCAGACTTATCCATTTTAACAAGGGATAAAAGATCATTTATGATCTTTGTCTCACGTTCTATTTCATTCGTTATATCGCCCATAAACTCCCTGTAAATTTCAATAGGAGCCTCTGCTCCCATGCTGTTGATAGAATCAGCAAGTACCTTCATGGAAGTAAGCGGCGTCTTAAGCTCATGTGACACATTTGATACGAACTCCTGCCTTGATTCATCCATCACACGCACGCCTGAAAGCATCGAATTAAAATTACTGCAGATAGTTTTCGTTTCTGTACAATCATTTACATTCAGTTCAGCTTCACCATATCCGGCCTTTATATCAGCAATGCCATCGGAAAGCTTTTTAAATGGATTAATAAGGTGAATAGAAAACAATATCCCAAAAAACAGCACAGCCGCACCACTTAGTATCGCAACAGTTATGGCAATCTGTGTAAGGTATGTAAGATTAAGTGAGATATTATCTGTAGAAACGCTTACAACAAGTGCTCCGACTATCTCTGCATCCTTTTCATTAGGATCACTGATGGGTACAGATAACTCAATATAGTGATTTTTGGAATCATAATTCGTTATTTCTGAGGCCGCAAAGGTTTTATAACCTCTTCTGAAATAATAGTATTATTGTCATCAAGATTGTACGTATCTTTGATGATCTTGTAATTATGATCTACAACAAGAAATCTTCCCTCATAAATAGTTGTGAAAGCATGTCAATCTGGGCATCAATATTACTTATGCCCTCGCCATTTTCTGTAAAATATTCACTTGTAGATATCTTGTTTGCAAGAATTTTGGCCTGACTTAAGACCTCGCTCTCACGGATAGATATAGCTCTTGACTCATATGTATTTAAAATACCGACGCAAAGTATAACCTCCGAATAAGCACAAGAGCTACACATAATAGAATAAGTCTGAATTTCAGGCTTTTAACAAAATCTTTTCATTTAGAGATCCTTCCACTACTTCTGGTTGTAATAGTATCCTACGCCCCCACTTTGTATGGACATATTTCGGTTCACTGGGATTTGTTTCTATTTTTTTCCCTCAATCTCCTGACATGGACATCAACGGTTCTTACATCTCCCGGATATTCCTTGCCCCAGACAAGATTAAGCAGGTTTTCCCTACTGTAAACTTTGTTTTCGTTTTTTACCATTATCTCCAACAATTCAAATTCTCTTGTCGTAAGATTGATCTCTGTTCCGTTTATAAAAAGACCTTCTGCTTTCACAGTCCAGCTTGAGATCTCCCTTTTCAATGACCGAAGCCTGTGCGGCCTGCTGTCTGGCCGGTGAAGTCCTTCTCATAATTGCTTTGATGCGGGCTTTTACCTCAAGAATATTGAACGGCTTTGTAATATAGTCATCTGCACCATATTCCAGTCCCAGGATCTTATCCATATCATCACCCTTGGCAGTCAGCATGACAATTGGCATATCCGAAAATTCCCTTATAGCCTGGCAGACTTCAAATCCATCCATTTTAGGAAGCATAATGTCAAGAAGTATCATATCGTATGAATTACTCTTAGCCTTATTTAATGCTTCCTCCCCATCATATGCGCAATCCACTTCCATTCCGTCCTGCTCAAGACTAAAGCGGATCCCTTTTACAATTAATTTTTCGTCATCTACGACAAGCACTTTTTTTGGCATTTAAATACTCCTATCAAACTGTTATACTATCTTTTATTTTATTAAATATCGACTCACCTATGCCTGATACATTTGTAAGATCTTCAACAGAGGAAAAGCTGCCGTTTTCCTGCCTGTATTTTTATAATATTATCAGCTTTGCTCTCACCTATACCTGCAAGTGTCATAAGTTCTTCTTTTGATGCGGTATTGATATTTATTTTTGAAGAATCACCTGATGAAACGTCAGTATTTTCCGTGTCTGGTTTTGGTACGTTTCCGCTTTCAACTTCTTCCTTTGTCGGCACATAGATCATCTGGCCATCATATACTTCAGATGCAAGATTCCAGAAATCTCTGCCTGCATCATCCGTCATTCCGCCCGCAGATTCTATAGCATCACAAACACGGCTTTTATTGGGGAGATGATAGACACCTGGATCATTGACTTTTCCACAGACATACACCACGACTTCAGCAGCCTGATCTTCATTTTCACTGCTGCTTTCTTTTACTGATGTATCAGAATTTTCTGTGGACTGATGTGATACGTCCTCATCATTATCAGCCTGTGTATTTTCAGACGCAAAATACACCGTCGCATCATTCTTTCTGCAAGCGGTTAATATAAATACTGCCATAGTCAATACAGTAATAAAATATAATATTTTTTTTCATATATCTCCTTCCGGGGATTTCCAGAAGGAGGATCGATGTCTTTTATATTTTACAAGCTTTTTGCCAAGTATTACAAGTGTATTAGAAAGTTTTTTCTATCATTTCGTCAACATCTGATTTTTCAATAATAAGCGGTGGGACAAAACGAAGCACATTACTTCCTGCTGTTATAACAACAAGTCCCTGATTCAATGCTTCAGCAGATACTTTTCCTACAGGAAGTGTACATTCTACTCCCTGCATAAGTCCCATACCTCTTCTTGCCGTAAGGCAGTCATATTTTGAAACGAGTTTATCAAGTTCCGATTCAAGATATGGTGCGATCTCATTTACACGTCCTATAATATCAAGTCTCTTAAACTCATCAAAAACAGCGTTGATCGCAGCTCCTACGAACGGATTTCCTCCATATGTTGTTCCGTGATCTCCCAGTGCAAGTGATTTGTCGGCAACCTTTTGTGTCATCATAAATGCTCCTACCGGCACTCCACAGCCAAGCGCTTTTGCGACCGTCATTATATCAGGCTTTACGCCATATTTCTGCCATGCAAAAAGAGCTCCGCTTCGTCCCATTCCACATTGTATTTCATCCAGTATCAAAAGGATATCGTTCTCATCACAAAGCTTTCTTACTCCCTTGAGAAATTCTTCATCAGCCGGATAAATCCCGCCTTCTCCCTGAACGGTTTCCATGATAACAGCACATGTCTTATCTGTGACAAGTGATCTGACACTTTCAAGATCATTAAAATCAGCAAATTTAACACCCGGCATAAGCGGTTCAAACGGCTCCTGATAATGTGCATTTCCTGTAACTGAAAGTGCTCCTATGCTTCGTCCGTGGAATGAATGCTTCATTGCGATTATCTCATGTCCTGCATGTCCATCCCTTGTGTATGCATATTTCTTTGCAGACTTTATTGCACCTTCAATTGCCTCTGTTCCACTGTTTGTGAAAAAGATCCTGTCCATATCAGCGCCATCTAATACTTTTTTCGCTGCATCCATTATCTGGGTATTATAATACAGATTAGATGTGTGGAGCAATTTATCTGTCTGATCTTTTAATGCTTTTTTGTGCGCTTCATTACTGTATCCCAATGCGCATACAGCTATTCCTGCCGCAAAATCAAGATATTCTTTTCCGTCTGTATCATACAGATGTACACCTTCACCATGATCAAACACTACAGGAAATCTGTTATATGTATGTAATAATTCACTTTCTGTCTGATTTATGTAATTTTCTTTATTCATGATTAAATTTTTTCCTCCTTATCCCCAAGGATAGCTGTTCCGATTCCCTTATTCGTAAAGATTTCAAGAAGCAGGCAGTGTGCTATCCTTCCGTCAAGGATATGCACGCGCGATACACCATTATCTATAGCATCTATGCAGTTATTAAGCTTAGGAAGCATTCCGCCTCCGATAAATCCATCTGTTATAAGCTTTTTGCATCACTGACAGTAAGTTCTGAAATCAGTGTCGATTTATCATCAGGATCTTTGTATACACCTTCAATATCTGTGAGGAAAGCTAATTTTTTCTGCTGAAACAGCTCTTGCAATTGCACAGGCTGCATCATCAGCATTGATATTATATGAATTTGAATCCTCATCCATTCCTATAGGACACACTATCGGCAGGAAATCCTTTTCGAGAAGATCATATAATATTTTTAGGATTTACTTCTGTGATCTCTCCAACAAATCCTATATCTTTTCCATCTGAATATTTCTTTTTTTAACTTTAAGAAGGCCGCCATCTTTTCCGCTGATTCCTATAGAAAGGACTCCCAGCCCCTCAACAAGGCTTACAAGTGATTTATTGACCTTGTTTAAAACCATCTCGGCAATTTCCATTGTCTCTGCATCTGTTTTTCTAAGGCCGTTTATAAACTCCGGTTCTTTTCCGACTTTTCCAACCCAGCGGCTTATTTCCTTTCCTCCACCATGTACAATTATAGGCTTGAATCCTACAAGCTTAAGCAGGGTAACATCCTGGATCACCTGTTTTTTAAGATCTTCATCTACCATTGCTGAACCGCCATATTTAACTACGATTATTTTGCGGTTAAACCTTTGGATATAAGGCAGTGCCTCTATAAGCACCTGTGCTTTTTCCATTATCTGTTCCATATTTTTTTTCGTCCATTGTTCTAAATTCCTCTCTATCCGGATATTTTATCTATTTATTAAATCTTGTTATATTATCTTCGTTCAAAGTAAAATCATAATAATTTAGATCGTCCCTGAAAGTCCAGCCTTCTTCTTTCCAGAAATTATTTCCAAGCTCATTGCTCTTGAAGGCTATGATATTCACCTTATTTATGTGTTCTGCCTGAAGTGCTCTCATACATGAAACCGCCATCGACTTGCCTATTCCGCATTTTCTGTATGCCTCATGCACACATACATGATACAGGCAGCCTCTTCTGCCATCATGTCCACAGAGTATCGCACCGACAATTTATCATCTGCGACTGCAACCGTACTTATGCACGGGTTTCTCTTTAAGAATCTGTCAACACCTTCCTTTGAATCGTCAATGGAGCGTATTCCAAATCCATGGATTCCCTGCCATAATTTATATACTTCTTCATAATCATCAATTGTCATCTGACGTATTTTTAAAATCTATCTTATTCATATTTGCCCTCACTATAAGTCATATATCACAAATCTTACGGAAACATTGGAACCATATTAAGTCCTTCTGCCTCATCAAAGCCAAATAACAGATTCATGTTCTGTACTGCCTGTCCTGCTGCACCTTTTACAAGATTATCAAGTGCTCCCATCATAACGATCCTGCCAGTTCTATCATCTATGACAAAATTAATGTCTACATAGTTGCTTCCCTCGACCCATTTTGTTTCAGGACAGACACCCTTTTTTTTTACTCTTACAAATTTTTCCTTAGCATAGTATTTATCGTATACAGCTTTTATCTCATCATATGTAGGAAGTGTTCCATCAGGTTTTCTCTTTAATGTGGCATATTCTGTAGCAAGGATTCCCCCATTCATAGGAACAAGATGAGGTGTGAAATTTATGAGAATTTCTTTTTCCGGCTGCATATCCAAGCTGCTCTTCTATTTCAGGTGTGTGCCTGTGTGAAGCAACACCGTATGCTTTCATGTTTTCATTTACTTCGCAGAAAAGGTTTGGTGTCTTTGCGCCTCTTCCTGCTCCGGATGTACCTGACTTTGCGTCTACGATCAGTGTATCTGTGTCAATAAGACCTTCCTTTACAAGTGGATATGCTGTAAGGATCGAGCATGTAGTATAACATCCCGGATTTGCAACAAGTCTCGTATCCTTTGTTATCTTGTCCCTATTGATTTCGCACAAGCCGTATACAGCTTCATCTATAAATTCTGGTGACTTATGTTCTATTTTTGTACCATTTTTCATAAGTTGCTACATCCTTTATCCTGAAATCCGCTGAAAGATCTATGATCTTTACTTTATTTAATATTTCTTCTGTCAGCACTCCTGCCAGAAATCCCTGTGGAGTTGCTGTAAATATAACATCGACCGATGCTGCAAGCTCTTCCATATTATCGTCCATACATTTTGCATCAACAATCTGAAAAAAATTACTATATATATCCGCATAATTTTGATCTATATAACTTCTGGAACCAAACCATGCTATCTCCACCTCTTTATGATTCATAAGTATACGGACAATCTCTGCTCCCGCATAGCCGGTTGCGCCGATAATTCCTGCTTTGATCATATGTACATCCTCTTTTTTCGAATGTAATTTTAAATACGGCATCTTTTTAACTTTATAACTATAATAGTACAGCTTATGAAATTGGTAAAGAGAAAAATATACAAAAATTTTGTATAAATATTCATTTTCAATGTATATTTTTTCACTTGCATTATATGGCAGTCTGTTATATATTTAGTATAGTGATTGACTGCCAAAACAATGCAGTTTGAAACAAACATATATAAAGAGAGGTTCATTCATTTACTTATGAGAGAGAAAGTTGTTTTAGCTTACTCAGGCGGGCTTGATACAACTGCCATTATCCCCTGGTTAAAAGAAAAATTCGATTACGATGTTGTCTGCTGCTGTGTAAACTGCGGACAGGGTGAAGAACTTGATGGTCTTGACGAAAGAGCAAAATTATCAGGCGCTTCAAAGCTTTACATAGAAGATATCACAGATGAGTTCTGTGATGATTATATTGTACCTTGTGTACAGGCAGGTGCAGTGTATGAGCACAAATATCTTCTCGGAACATCAATGGCACGTCCGGGAATTGCAAAGAAGCTCGTAGAAATTGCCCGGAAAGAAGGCGCTGTTGCCATCTGTCATGGTGCTACCGGAAAAGGAAATGACCAGATCCGCTTTGAACTCGGTATTAAAGCCTTAGCTCCTGATATTAAAGTAATCGCTCCATGGCGTCAGGACAACTGGAAAATGGATTCTCGTGAAGCTGAGATTGAATATTGTAAAGCACACGGAATCGATCTTCCATTCAGTACAGATTCAAGCTACAGCCGTGACAGAAACTTATGGCATATAAGCCACGAGGGACTTGAACTTGAGGATCCTTCACAGGAGCCAAACTATGATCATCTCTTAGTTCTCGGAGTTTCACCGGAGCATGCTCCCTGACGAACCGGAATATGTAACTATGACTTTTGAAAAAGGTGTTCCAAAATCAGTAAACGGAAAAGAGATGAAGGTTTCAGACATAATCCGTGAACTCAACCGTCTCGGCGGCAAGCACGGAATCGGTATCGTTGACATCGTAGAAAACCGTGTTGTAGGAATGAAATCACGAGGTGTTTATGAAACCCCGGGTGGAACTATCCTTATGGAGGCACATGACCAGCTCGAGGAGTTATGTCTCGACCGCGATACCATGAAGGTTAAAAAGATATGGCCAACCAGCTTGCACAGGTTGTGTATGAAGGAAAATGGTTCACACCTCTGCGTGAAGCTATACAGGCTTTTGTGGAGTCTACACAGGAATATGTAACCGGAGAAGTTAAATTTAAACTTTATAAAGGCAATATCATCAAGGCCGGTACTACTTCACCATATTCTCTCTACAGTGAATCACTTGCAAGCTTCACTACCGGAGATCTCTATGATCACCACGATGCGGAGGGCTTCATCACTCTGTTCGGACTTCCATTAAAGGTTCGTGCAATGAAGCTTCTTGAGTTAGAGAAACAGAAAAACAATTAATCCATTTTGGATCATTATTTAAAAAATCCCTTCCAACAAGATCAATTATCAGTTGAAGGGATTTTTATACCTATTTGCTTCTTTTTAATATACTAACAAGCTCATCTTTCAGATCGAGTGCCTTATCTTTTTACTTTTCTGTTTGCCGTCTGAGATACAAGTATCCTTGACACAAGTTTTGAAGCTATCTCGTAGTTGCCAAGCCTTTGTGTTCATCTGCGCAAGCAGAATATCCATTGTATTTTGATCCATTCCGCATATCGGGAAGGATTCAGACGCTACAGCTTTAGTCATGCCATCTAATGCCTGACCATAATAATACAGTTCTTCTTTCTCAGCATCCCGGTACTCTTTAGATGACTGCTCATATCCTTTCGCCTCTAATTCTTCCTTTTTTACCTCTGCAAAGCCAGGAAATCTTAAGGCAGATATAAGCCTTGTCGCTTGCCTTTCCTTTTTTTGACAACCGAACAGAAAAACGCAAGCTTATGCTTATCTATAGCATAGTTGTATGAGTATACATCAGGCCTATCTGCCATATCTGCTTTGTATTTTGCACAGACGCTGTCACGGATGAGGTGTATCTGTGTAGTGGACAGATGCACGAATTCATTGTTCAATGCGCTGTAGCCACAATAAGGACATGATGTAACACCATACTTTAACGTATCTATCGACTTAAATCTTGGTCTTAGATCGTTGTCCGTTCCTATCATTCTTGCTTTTGAAGATTTCACTGTACGTGACATAAATTCTTTGTCGCAAACCGGACATTGTATCTTCTTATCAAACAGGAAGTCCTCTTCCTTTTCCTGCTCTTTTTTTTTTTTACAGTGTTTACTGCTTTTTGAGGTTTACCCTGAGAATTATCAGCGTATAATTCTTCAATATGACCTGCTTTTTATTCCAAATTTTTCTAAATCCGACATATAATCCATAATTTTCAACCACCTATTTATTTTGGGAGCTTAAATGAGCTCTTTAATGATACGATTCTATTAAATACCGGCTGTCCATCTTTTGAATCTTTACAATCGGCACAGAAAAATCCATTTCTGACAAACTGATAACTATCATATGCCTTTGCTTCCATGAGCGCCGGTTCAAGTATACAGTTATCAAGTACAGTAAGAGAATTTGGATTCAGATTAAGACTTCCATCCTCATTGTATACCCAAGTTCCTCATCAACGATATTTTCATATAATCGAACTGTTGCATCGTTTTCCGTATTCTGCTGATACCCAGTGAATTGTTCCTTTTACTTTTACGTCCATCCGGGCTGTTGCCACCTTTTAGACTGTGGGTCGTAAGTACAATGTATCTCTGTTATATTTCCGTTTTCATCCTTCACGCAGCTGTTGCATTTTACAAAATATGCATTCATGAAACGAACTTCATTTCCCGGAACATACGGAAATATTTCTTTGGTGGTTCCTCCATGAAATCTTCTCTTTCCACATATAATTCTCTTTGTAAAAGGAACCTTTCTCTTTCCGAGTTCAGGATTTTCTACATTATTGTCGACTTCAAGATATTCAACCTGACCCTCCGGGTATTATCAATGATAACTTTAACCGGATCAAGCACTGCCATCATCATACGAGGACGCTTTGCCTTTAAGTCTTCCCTGATGCAATACTCAAGCATCGCATAATCAACTGAACTGTTGGCTTTAGAAATACCGCAGAGTTCTACGAAATTCTGGATCGATTCCGGTGTAAAAACCACGGCTCGATAGGATGCGCAAAATCATTACATCGGATATACGCACCATTTATCACCTGTATTATGGTGTGTCATATGTGCTACCCTGTAGATTACAGGATCACGCATGTTTATGTTTGACGAAGTCATATCTATACGTGCTCTTAAAACTTTTTGATCCATCTTCAAACTCTCCGTTTTTCATACGTTCAAAAAGATCAAGATTCTCCTCAACAGATCTTTTTTGAATAAGGATCCTCTTTACCGGCTCTTTTTAAAAGTACCTCTGTACTCTCTTATCTCTTGCACATTCGTACATCTTATCGAAATAATTTGATGCAAAGAACAATCTGTCTTCCCCAATCTGCCCCAAGCCATTTAACATCCGCTTTTATTGATTCTACAAACTCTAATCTTTCTTTTGTAGGATTAGTGTCATCAAATCTAAGATTAAATTTTCCGTCATATTCTTCAGCAAGTCCATAGTTAAGGAGAATTGACTTTGCGTATCCGATATGAAGATAACCATTCGGTTCCGGTGGGAAACGGGTTTTACCGTCTTGCAATGTCCTTCCGCTAAGTCTTTTTTCTATGATCTGTTCAATAAAATTTTTTGGAAACAACTGCTTCGTTATCCATATCTGTTCCTCCAGTAAAGTAATAAAGGACTGTCAAAACAGCCCACGCTCTAATTATTATAAAATCAATAAGGTGCTTTGTCAATCGGCAAAGCACCTTAAATCATGGCTATATTGTTTCATTTTTCTAGCATATAGCTTTTTTATCATATTTATGGATTGCATACGCTACATGCATCATAACCCTGCGCTATTGCATCATCTACATCAATTGCGATTTTGCTGCTCCTTAAATAACGGCAGCCTGCTCTGTGATATTTAGAACCGGTCTTTGTGATATAGACAGTGTATGAATTCTGATCATCATTATCATATGAATAATCATAAGATGAACTGCTATACGCTCCTGATGCTGCGCCAAAGTCAACGACACCATTTCTTACATAATAATCATCTCCATTGTATGAGCAATATCCACTGGTATTCCAGCCAACCTGACCACCGCTTACATAAAACCAGCTGTCACCATATTTTACAAGCGTTGATGAATTAAAAATCAATCTTTCCAGCATTTACATACCACCAGATTCCATTGTATTTAACAAGTGTACGTGAATTAAAATCTATCCGTCCGTTTCTTATATACCACCATGTTCCATTGTAGCTGCATAAACCGGTGGCATTCCATTGTACCTGACCGCCGCTTACATAAAACCATGTGCCATTGTATTTAACTACGGTTGAACTGTTCCAGTCAATCCTTCCACCCTTTACACGCCACCAGATCCCGTTGTATTTAACCAGGGTATTGGCATTAAAGTCAACTTTTCCATTATGTATATACCACCATGAGCCATTGTATTCCACAAGTGTACGTGCATTAAAGTCAACTTTTCCGTCATGTACATACCACCATGAGCCGTTATACTTTTTACAAGCGTTTCAGCATCAAAATTAATGCTTCCGTCCTCAACATACCACCACGAACCATTGTATTTTACAAGTGTTGTGGCATTTGACCATTCACCATCTTCATAATAATTCCAGCCGTTTTCTTCATGATACAATCCTGTTTTTGCAGCCTGTACAGTCTGCGCATTAAAAATACCAGCACCACTCTCCCCGCTATTTACAGCCGGCACAGCTGTAAATGCCATCGACAGGCACATACATGCTGCCAATAAATTTTTGACCAGTTTCTTCATGTACATAAACCTCACTTTCTACTAAGATAGTTATATTATACCACTTATCTATTAAAATAACTACTGTAACAATTCCAAAACTCCCTGTTTATTCTGATTAGCCTGCGCAATAAGAGCTTCTCCCGCCTGCTGCAGTATATTATATTTACTGTTTGTGACAAGTTCATTTTCCATGTCAGTATCTCTTATACGTGATTCACTGGCAGAAATATTTTCAGAGTAGTTTGCGTTATTATTATATGCCGATCCAAGCCTGTTCTGCATTGCACCATAATAGGATCTTATAGACGATATTTTGTCGATCACACGATCGAGATGCTTTAATGAATCAGCTGCATGAAATGCCGATACCGGTCTCTGTATCCCCAACATTTTCTTTAAGCTTTACTGTCGACAGATCATATAATCTTATCGGTATATTCTGCCATGCATTTGCACCGGCCTGGATATCAAAGATACTCTGGCTGGATCGTTGAAGTCTCTGTCGTTATTGTTTCTGTCTGTTTTCTCTGCCGCTGACTGTCTGTTGTCGTAGTAACTTCATATGGGTCTTTTTTCAGCTTTATAGGTCCATATTTAACACTTCCAAGGTCAATTTTGTTTCCAGCCGGTATCGTATTGTCTTCCCACCAGAAGCCTGTTCCGGTATGTACTATTCCGCTGACATTTTCTATAACCTTACTGTCATCCCACGTATCATATAAATCATCTATCGCACCAAGAACTGTCTTAAATGTACCTGTTCCTTTGTTATCACCATTAATTTCTATTTCCGCATCATCATTTTCCAGTTTATACGGATTTTTTATTTTTAACCGATTCGATCGGTGTATTCATTGTATCAAACGCAAGGCGCACATCCAGCTTGTGTGGCTGCGCATCTCCATTGTTTAATGCATATGATATGTTATAGCTTTGTTCGTCACCATTTTTTATCAGCTCTATCTTTTGGACTAAAGTTACATTTTACCTAATTGGAATGTTGTTTCTGCAACATTTCCATCAGGAGAAGATGTCGTACTTTTTGGTGATCTTTGGATCGTAATACATACTATATCCTACAAGGTCGTCATCTAACTTCACTCCAAGCTGCGACATCGCACACGACAGCGACAGATTTCCAGCTTCATTATAGACATTTATATATCCGTTTCCTCCAACCATGTCCTTTGGTTTTGCAGATTCGTATATTTTGAATCCTTCCCCTGCTTTTGATATTTAATGTCAAGTGTATCTGTGTAAATGTCTGTATATCCGTGGTTGTATATATACTTTTTTTTCATCAAAAGATATCATGTCCGTCCGGCATTTTTTATTTAGTTCTTCGGTTTCCGTATATGTAGACGAAAATTGCCCCGGAACCACTCTCTGTGTCTGGGTATGCACATCCTGTGGAGGTGTAGTGTTTTTCTCAACCCATATGACATCCTTTTTTTACTGAAGTACTTGTATCATTTATCGGCCATGTCTCGTTTGTGACTGTAGTCGTTTTCGGTCCGTCTATTATCTGATCTTTTCCTTTAAAAATTTTTTGTATTAAACTCAGTGTCGTTATATATGCGATCCTTTTCCTCATTCAGCATCCAGATTTCCATATCAATGCTTTCCCTGTCAGCATCCGTGTTTGTATCATTTGCTGCCTGAACTAAAAGTTCACGCTGTCTTTAATCTATACTATGTATTTCGTTTAAAGCCCCATCTGCTGTCTGGACAAGCGAGCTTCCATCCTGTACATTCCTACATGCTTTTTCAAGTCCACGGATCTGTGAGCGCATTTCTTCCGAAATCGTAAGCCCTGCGGCATCATCCGCCGCCCTGTTGATCCTATAACCGGATGAAAGTTTTTCGACTGTTCTGCTTTTTTCACCAACATTTATTTTATACTGTCTTTGTGCGTTTGCAGCCTCCATGTTATGTTGTATAATCATGTACAATTTTCTCCCTTTGTAAAATATTTTATCTGTTCCTCTTATCAGACTTTAAGTGTCTTTAAATATTCCTTCTGTGCCGGCGTGATCCTGTAGCTTTCCCTTGCTTTCTGGATAGCCTTATTATGGCTCCAGTCATCCATCTGCTTTTCTTCTAAAACAGGAAGTACTGCTTCGTATTGTTTTGCAAGAGCAGTGGCAATGTACCACGCTTTCATCATATTTACATAATACTCCTTCGATCTTATTTTTGCTATATCTTCCGCATATTTTATGTCAAATCCATCATCAAGATACAGCCTCATAAACACACCTATCCCATAACGGATCGTATATGGTCGGTCAGATCCTATCCATTTATATGCACATGGCAGCAGTTTACCGGTATTCTTTTTAAAAACAGCCGGCACACCACTGTCACATGTAGCCCAGTTGTCTATGTATGGTAAAAAATCCTCAATAAGCGAAAGTGCCTGGTCATAATCTTTGATCTGCATTACTATAAGCATATGAAGATTATTTTCCTCATAATAATAATGTGGCAGATCATGCAAAAAATCATCTATTTCAATAGTATCATTTTTTAACAAATCCTTTACATACTTCTTTAAAACAGGTGTCCTTATCCCTATAATTCTTTCCCTTTGGAACTGTTGGCATTAATTTTGATTGAAAATCACCATACCCTGTATCCTGCCGCTCAAATAAATCTTTTCTGATAATTTCTTTCCAGTTATTATCCATATATGCTCCCTTTTTTCTATCAAACTCTATATTTCAAAGTAACTGCCATAAAAACCTAAACTAAAATAATCCGCTATACTTATCTACAGTATAGCGGTATGCCTGTTAAAATACAATTTACGTCCTAAAAAAATAACAGTTTAAAAAACAAATGGGGTTAGACATCTTGTGCATGCGTTAACAGTTCATATGTCACTCCATATTTTTTGGCAATATCTCTGGCATATGACATTCCCTCCGGCGGTGCCAGCTCCACTTTAAATGATCTTTTTCCCTGCATCCGACTTTACTATGAGCGATACAGCACGAACCGAAGCCTCTGATTCTGCGGCATTTATCTCATCCACCTCATATCCGAGCTTGTGCGTGTGTATTATAAATCGTTCTTATGCCCTTTTTCAAAATAGCTTTGACCGAATCTTTGGCAATATAATATCCTTCTTCAAATGATGTAGTTGAAAAGTTTCGTTTAAGAGCAACAGACTTTTTTGGGTAGCTGCACTGTATATTTCCCCCTGAAACGCTTACATTCCTCACCAAGACGTCCGAGGTCGAGCGTCTTATCTTCGTCAGCCGGAAAATGGGTATATATGCAATCCACCGGCACATATTCAAATGAATCGCCCGGCACATATATGCCGCCCTGCGCCATTACAAAAAAAGCTGTCCTATTGCCTGTGTTATCGTAGTTTTTCCACCGCGGTTTGCACCTGTAAGGATGTATACACAATGCTCATCGTCAAAATCCAGATCATTTGTGACGATCGTCTCATGTTCCTCTGACACCACAGGAATCAGCTTCATATTGTATATGCCGCGTGCGTGGGTTGTTACAGATACAACAGCCCGACTGAATTTCAATCCCTCCGCCTGCATTTTTCTATATATTCTGCCCATCTTATATAGTAGATAAACTCAGGAATGATTCCTGTTATATCCGTGATCGTTATAGTTACATATTTGGACAAAGTATCACGGAGACGCTTTATGATCGTGGAAATCATATGATTTGTCACCTTATCCATATATCTTGTGATATCCTGCGTTGTATCGCCCTCTGCCACCCCCGCAAGACCGATCATGAGTGGATTTTCATTGCTGCAGACATCACGCTCATTTTTGCTCCTGCTTCAAGTATCTGTGACTCCGTTGCAGAAAAAGGATGAAAATGCAGATTTTTATTTTCCACAAGCTGATCCTCGTTTATATCCTTTTTTTCTGCGTTGCACGTGATATGAGCATATCGCAGAAATTTCCAACGATATTTGATCTCGTGTACGGCTTGTTATTTATGGACACAAGACCTATGGACTCAGCCTCAAATCTGTCATTTAAATTGATCCCCACTGTCACACTCTTTAACGAATCCGTAGTAGCTTTTAGGTTGGAAATATCTTTTTTCAGTTCTTCAAATCCGCTGTCAGTATATATATGTTGCACATACTCCCTTAGATCAAGAAGTCCCTGTGCCGATAATTCCACTCCGTCAAGACAGCTCTGTATTGCCTCCACAGACTTTATATAATCACTTATCTCGTCAAGTCTGTGTATAAGATCCCATGCACCTGCCGTCTCGTCATAATCACGCTTGAAGCTGCCAAACTCCTTTAAAAATTTGACCTCATTTAATATTTCAAGCATCCTATTTCTCATATCCGGATATTTCATTATGTCATCAAAAATATCCCCACGGTATTTCGCCACATATGGATCAGCCGTCATGTTCGACATCACCTTAAGTATCATGCGCCTTTCCTGTTCCTTATCGGAAAGCTGCTCACATATGGCATCAAACCCCAGATCGTGCACTGTCACATCCGAAAGCTGTGTGTAATCATCTCCATGTCCGGTCGGATGAAGTAAGCTGATCTTTTTCCATATTGTATCTTCTCCTTTTTATATAAATGTTATTCCTTTAATATATTCGTCACTTGATCATTGCAGCAAGTTTTTCGCCACACATTACACCAAATATACATCCTAAACAGCTCAGCAACACATATCCGCATCCGAGCAGGCAGTGATCATGTTCAAACAGATTATAGGATTCCAGCGAAAATGTAGAAAATGTGGTAAAGCCACCGCATACACCGGTCTTCCAAAATAAAACCATGTTCCTGGATACTCCATCCCTGCCACTTGTTATTCCAGCAATAAATCAATCAGAATTGCACCGATCACATTGGTGATCAAAGTCAAAAAAAATTCATTTTTAATGGTATAAGGCTGATAGCATATCTGGCCATTGCACCTACAGCACCGCCCAGTGCCACAAATATAAAATTCATAGTAATTCTTTCTCCTTTTGTTGTCTATATTATAACCTTATTATCCTATAGCATCTTTTATTTTTGACTCTTCAACGTCACTTGATGTTATGACAGCCTTATCGTTTATAACATATATTTTATAATCTTCAGCACTCACAATCGCTTCATATTCCATGGTCGCTTATATAATATAAATTACTTTTATTATCACTGTGCCAATTATCATTCCTATTATATTTGTCAGCAGATCCTCAATATCAAAGACTCCTCTTGCAGAAATATACTGCATAGTTTCCACTGAAAGTGAAATAATGCCTCCGATAACGGCACATTCCTTCAAACTGCTTTTGTTTTTCCCTTATAATGTCCCATAAAATGCCAAATGGCAAAAATAAAATCACATTTAGTGTTACCTGATCACGCTCACTTTGCACTCCCTGCAAACAATTTCCAATCCTGTGCCAATAAACATCTAAACTGCCTGCTTTCCAGCGGCTGCCTTGTAAAAAGCGTTGTTGCATACAAAAAAGCAAAAGCATATTACCAGACAGATTATCTATTGCCTTTAAGATATTTATCTTTTTTCTTAATACTGCAATAAAACACATAGCAACTGTAAATGCCATGATCATGATAAATATACCTTTTTCCATATCCGACCACGGACGATTATGTTGTTTAAACAAATATAAATAATGTTCTATATAAATCACCTATTGTATCTCCCAACAGTGTAAACTTATTTTTTTCAAATCATCTGCCAATCCCAAATAATTCATAAAGACTCAAAATAGTTATTTCTTCTTTACCATGCAACGTTTCTTAAAAAAAATATACCATAGCAAAGAATCTGGTCATTGTCTTCCGCAAAAGTGTGGTCATCTCGCTTGTGAGCTTCTCGCTATCACCACTCCAAACAGCATCAAAAAGCTCATTGCGATTCCATTTTTTATCACTATCATCAAACCACTTGATTACGATAGTTTCAAAAATCTCCTTAATCTCAGCATTTGGATTTCGCTGTAATTCCAAAAGATAATTCATCACATCCCAAGGATAATAGACATCAAACTTGCCAAAATGATATCCCCTGTTTCTAAGTATTAAACACATTCCGGAATCTTATATCCAGCATCTACCATCGCTTTCTCAACACTTTGGATATCCATACCAGCTTTCTGTGCTGCTCTTTCTATCGAATAATCGCCTTCCTGTACCGATAAAAAAAACTCTTGAAGTCGCCCTGCCTGTAATCCTTCCTCTCGTCCAACCTGTAGTCCTTCCTCTCGTCCCCTTCTTATCATTTCCTGATCTCTCATAAGTAATGTCATATACTCAAGCCTCCATGCCTCTACATCAAACGGACAGATGAATATGATGTAATTTTTTCGTAAGTCATTATAGTCTGCTCCACGTTCTATAAGATTTAGATCTATCATCCGTAAAAAGCTCCGCTCTTCATATTTCTTCATTTATCTGCTTTCCCTCACAATTATTCTCTCCCTATAATTATTATATATGATAAAAAATTGCCACAACTATATATTTTATTAAATTTCACATAATCTAAAATATGCAAAGCAACAAGTCTTTTACGTTGCTTCGCATATCTTGATTAATTTATTTATAATAATCTAATTATACAGGTTTTTGTCGGAATATCTCAAGAGCTTCTCTTTTGATATGCCGTATTGAAAATTGCAAAGTATAATTCTACCCTCCATTTATACAGTGAAATTCTCTTCTGCACAAGTGGAGTTTAATCTTTCATATCATAAATGGTATGCTCATGTTGGCCTTCTGACAGCAGTAGAAGGAGAACTAGCATGAGCAAATATATTCCCGGTAATCAAAAACATCTTACTCTCGAAGATTGCAAATACATTGAAAAATCCCTAAACGCTGGCTGTTCTTTTTAAGGACATTGCAAGATATCTTTGTAAAGATCCAACAACAATCTCAAAAGAAATCAGGCTGCACAGGCTCAGCGACTGGTATCACAAAGGCTGTTTTAACAATGCACATAACTTTTGCGTCCACAGATATCATTGCAGATATTTACTCTTTCATACAATCATGTTATAGTTATGACTCCTTCTGACAGCAGTAGAAGGAGAATCATTATGAGTAAATATATACCTGGTAACCAGAAACACCTTACTTTAAATGATCGGATCTATATTGAAAATAAACTGGCAAAAGGGACTCCCTTTAAAGACATTGCAGCATTTTTATGTAAAGATCCAACAACTATATCTAAAGAAGTCCGTGCTCATCGGCTTTCAGATTGGTATCACAAAGGTACTTTTTATAATGCCAAAAACTTTTGTGTACACCGTTACCATTGCAAAAAGACAAATGCCTGTGGAAAAATCCTTCTCTGTGGCATTAAATGTGCCTCATGTCCTACATGTAATCAGACCTGCAAGGACTTTGAAAAAGAACGATGTAAACGATTGGACAAAGCGCCATATGTTTGCAATGGCTGCACGAAAAAGATAAATCACTGCACTATTGCACATAAATACTATTACAACGGCCGTGCTGCTGACAGAAAATATCGTGAACTGCTGATATCTTCTCGTTCTGGAATAAATATGACCAAGCACCAGCTCCATCAGAAAGACCAGATCATATCTCCATTGATTGAGCAGGGGCAATCCCTTATCAAATCCTTACAAATCACCCGAACTGGATATGTCTGTCCGCTCTATGTACACATACATTGACAAAAAAGACTCTTCACAGCAAGAAATATTGATTTCCACTCAGAAATCCTCAGTGAAAGGACTTGAAGTTGCATTAGCCGATTAAGCCGATTGAACCAGATAAAGTTAATCTGACGCCTAAGCTGATACGCTTTAACCGTTAATAAAACTAATCGAAATCTGCTGTCAGACTGGATGTAAACTTTTCACATTTTTAAGATGCGGCTAGTAGAATTTACTCTTGCACTGGAATTTACTTTTTTCAAGTCAGCATTTTTCTAGGATTTTCAAGGTTTTTATCTGTTCGGTTGCGTACACCTTTTCTTTAGTTGCACGTTTTACCGGAAGTTAACATTTAGGTTACTCCTTTACTGATTCTCTTCACGTCTTTTTACATCATCAATAATCATCTTCATAACCGTCTGATTATCCACACGCAAAGAACCATTCGCCTGCAACTCCAAAATCAATCTACCATTCAGCTGATTAACTAATCCCCCCGCTGCAACCCAGACTTCTTCCGTCTTAGATTTTTGTTCAAAATACTCTTTTTACCAAATAAAGATTTCTAAATTCTATGGGATTATTTTGTTTGTATACTGCACCAAGCATCACCTCAATATTTTCAAGGCGTTCATCTTGAAATTTAATAAACATTTCTCTATGTTTATTGAGTGATATTGTTTGTGCTTTTCCACATAAAGTTGTCATTATTCCTATATCCGATGTAGAGACTTTATATCGACGTCTCATCCTGCCATGAACTCCGTCTTCCCCTTCATCGCCATATACGATACGACCACCAGCTGCTGTTTCAACTGTTGTGGCACCAGTTCCCTTTCTCTGACCAGTATTTTTCTTTTCATTATCAGAATTCTTACCTTTTTTCTTTTTAGGCTGAACAGGATTCATATAGTCGTTAGAAATCCGTCTCACTGCATCATTTACCTGCTTTTCAGTAAATACTCCATCCATACGTACACTTGACATACGTTCTTGATAATTTTCAATCTTGTAATCACAATTTGGATGATGTTGTTTATCATCTACAGCCTTCAAAAAACAGGTCTTTCCACCATTTTTAGAACTATGAACTAAGCACAACCTAGCATTACATTTTTTACCAGGACATAGGAATTCTCCTTGTGTTTCGAGCTTTTCAAGTTATTCCGTTGACATATTCGTGACACCCATATCTTGCACAAAGCCATCTTTTACATATTTAATTATCTTATATTTCATTAAATTACCTATAGCTACATCAATACAAAGGCGCTATTGCATAACATAGCAAACAATCATTGTTATGGAGGAATGACCAACCTCCTGGACGAATGTCAGTTCTGGGTTGTATATTAGATTCAGTAATGTTATAATTTCATTGTATATCACTGTAGTCATTAGCACTACAAAAAGCGCCTGAGTTGAAGCTGCAACTTCAACTCTTTTTGTTTTGCCTTCCTTTCCAGATAGCTCTCCCTCCTTTCACTGACACATCTTTTTTTTCTAGCCTTTTCTTTAATATATAGATAAAAAATTAGTTTTTCGTTTTAATGAGTTTGTACTTGCTCTGATAAAATCCCATGATTCTATGTATGATTTCCCTGAAAATAATTGCTCATCATCAAAAAATTCTGCAAATTCTTGGGGTTTATCTATGAACGCATCTTCAAACTTCTGTGCTAATTTATCTTTCTCATGCTTTGATAAATTAGCTTGGTTATGTAGAACATGATCCATATTGCACGAGAAAAAATAAACGCTATACGGAATACATGTCCAAACTTTTGATATGCTAAGCATTCTATTAACCACTTGTTGCTTCTGATGATTTCTCTTTTTGATTCCCGACACATCCTTACATCTTATCGTATCAAGTTCATATATTAATCCACCATTTTCTGATTCACTTACATTTTCATCTGGAACAAAAGCACCATCCATATCTATCAAATGAACAACCTCTAAATAGTCCCTTTGTTTAAATACTCTTCCACTGTGCTTTTTACAATGTCTCCAACTTTAGCTGCTATATTTGTCGGATTCGTCCCAATCCTTGTCGTGATATCTCCGTCAGTAATTTCGAAATGAATTTCATCATCGTTTAATAGTTGACTAAGACACAATGCCAAACTGGTTTTATCATTAATTCCTTCTACAATAAACAAAATTATCTTCTTTCTATTCGGCATTTTCATCACCCGCCAATCTAAATGCTCTAGCAATCATATAAGGATTTGTTGCCTCATAAATACATTCATTCTGTCCTCCAAGTAGAATATCATGAAAATATACATCTCTGAAATTATTATTTGCTTTTACATTCTTAAATCTAATATAACGATTATTTTCATTGGTGGTTGTAAACATAATATCTTTGTTATTCAGCACTTCCAATGCCCTTAAATTGTGTGATGTAAAAATCAATTGTCCTTTTCCTGACTCTTCAACAACTCTTAAAATCTCACCTAACAGGTATTCGAAAATTCCAGAATCAAATTCATCAACTACCAATGTCATAGAACTATCATTAAATACTAAAATCAAACAATATAAAATTGACACTAATTTCTTCACTCCATCTGACTCATAACGCAATGGAATTTCTATATTCGCTCTTTTTAGCTATAATCTCAGCTTTAACTATTTCTTCACCTCTCTTATTTAAGCTAGTACTCAACTTTTTCAAATTTATTGTTAATCCTGAATAATCTCTTTTAATACTAAACTAATAGCATCCATTTTTGCTTGAATATCTCTAAAGAACTTTCTAGGGATTGGAGATACTCCATTTAAATTCAAACACCCTTTTAATAATGATATTCTATCTTTTTCTTTTGAAACAATTGAAAAAGGTAATGCAATATTTGCATTAATCATTCCAGTATCTTCACTACTAAACACATGGAGATTATATATTGCATATTCCGTTAATACTTTAAAATAAACTTATACTCATCTTTCCATTTCGAGTCCCGAATAATCTTCCTAATCTCTTTAGAAAACAAAAAAGAACGTTCTTCTTTTTTGCTGCTAGTAGTCTCAATACCCTCAGTTCATCTATTAATTCTTGTTTTCCCTCTGTCAATAAATTGTATCTATTTTTAGGCAAAATTTCATTACTGTCAAATTATAATACAAAATAGGGGTCAGCTTTGTCCATTTATCATTTATCAATCTTGACATTGATATTTTTTCTGATACAAGATAAGTCCCATTACGCTTTTCATGTTCCTCTTCATCAATATCATTATTTTCTTCGATATGTTCTTCATCATCAACCGCTTTTCCTACCAAAACAAATTCATAGATAACTTTGTACAAATCATCTTCGCTACTCGTCACAGAAAATTCAACGGTAGCTCCAGCTGTTGATTCACCAATCTTAATATAATTACCTAAATCTTGTGCTAGCCTTTTCCCCATCAAAAGGTCTTTAAGTACATCAATTGCATTTACCAAAGTTGTCTTTCCAGAGCCATTCTGTCCATACAGTCCTAATATATCTGCTGCTACACTATTCTTAGTCGCAAATTTAACACATCCATATCCTACATTTTTCAAATTTCTCAATTCTATTTTTTGAAGCCCAACAATTTCCGTTTCATGCGTATATACTCCTTCAATTGTATTCTTACATTTATCATAATATACTATTCTGCCCCACTTGTCAATCATATTTTGTTTTCAGAACAAAATGTTCCGTTTTCCATTTATAGTATGTTCATTGTTATTTTGTGAACTTTCTGAAATTTTAAACCTAAAAATCTCCAGTTTCAGCACCAATCACTGAAATCAGAATGTATACTACAGCTTTTTCATTTTAGGACTCTCGTTAACATTTTTTATTTCATTGATTATTTCATGTAATCATATTATAATAAGTGTGGTCAACTTGTGACGGAAAAAAAGCCGGGTTTCCGAATGGGAGTAGGCATCTAAACGCTTAGAATTCCTTTGCTCCTGGGGTTGACTATTTTTTTGCACTTCTTTCTTTCAAACCATCCTCAATCAAGGGCGAATAAGGTATACTATATGATATCAAATAAAGAAATTATAGCAATCGGTAAACGAATTAAAATCATTCGCAATGCCAGAAAAATAAAACACAGGAAAAATTAGCCGAAATGTCAGAGCTGACTCTGGCCCACATATCAAACATTGAAAATGGACACTCAAAAATGGTAAACGCTCAATATTCCAACGCTAGATTT
>VOFC01002958.1_pt1 | contig 36057 bp, 34 predicted proteins | sample 5384161 | NCBI WGS metagenome assembly VOFC01 (sample SAMN12384722, study PRJNA508395) | human gut metagenome | isolation source: healthy gut B | host: Homo sapiens | reverse complement strand
GGCATAGATTCAAATCCGAAAACTCAGTCATTATTTTCTCGGTAACTTTCTTAAATGGTGCTGTAAGATAATGCGGAAGAACATAGAAATCAATCAAATCAAGCCCTGCATCATCTTCTTGTGAGTAGTCCTCCGGCTTTTCATCCATTTGCTCGATATATTGGATGCTTGGAGCGCATATAATCGCACCTGCCGATTCACCAATCATCAGTTTTCCCTTTGCCAATTCTTTCTTCAACAGCTCATCCGTTCCCGTTTTACGGAGCTGGTCTATAAGGAAAAAAGAATTTCCGCCGGTAAAATATATCACATCCGCATCTTCAAAAACAGACTGTATCGTTGAATAAGCCTCCGTTGAAATATCAATTTCAGTTACGATTGCTCCCAACTTTTTGAATAATTTTCGAGCCGAGCCGACATAACCGGTGTAGCCTTCACGCAGCGAAGCTGTTGGAATAAATGCGATTTTTTTATTTTCAATTTCTTCCTTTATCAGACTTCCTACACTTGAAAAGTGCGAACATAAAAACAGTTTCATCAATATTCTCCTTTATAAATTCCGATTTGCCAAACTGCCCACGCAAGTTCGTCACTTTCTGGCCGGGATTTTTTTGCGGATGGTTTCCAGGCGGTTCAGGGCGGCACACAGGGTTTCGTCCCGCTTGGCAAAGTGGAAGCGGATCAGATGGTTGACCGGCTCCCGGAAAAAGCTGGACCCCGGAACAGCGCCCACGCCGACATCGCGGGCCAGCACTTCGCAGAATTCCAGGTCGCTGTCAAAGCCAAACTCGGAAATATCCATCAGGATGTAATAAGCGCCCTGGGGAACCGTGTGCTGCAGGCCGATGGCATCCAGACCTTCCACAAACAGGTCCCGCTTGCGGGTATAAGTGGCAAGCAGGTCGTTATAGTATTCCTGGCCGAAGCGCAGGCCGGGAATAACGGCCTCCTGCAAGGGCGCAGCGGCGCCGACCGTCAAAAAGTCATGCACTTTTTTAATGCGGTCAGTGATTTCCGGCGGGGCAATGGTGTAGCCCAGCCGCCAGCCGGTGATGGAGTAGGTTTTGGACAACGAGCTGCAGGAGATGGTGCGCTGCCACATGCCGGGCAGGGTGGCAAAATAGGTGTGCTGGTAGGGCGCATAGACGATGTGCTCGTACACTTCATCGGTGATAACGTAGGTATCGTACTTTTCGGCCATGTCGGCAATCAGTTCCAGCTCTGCGCGGGTGAACACCTTGCCGCAGGGGTTGGAGGGGTTGCAGAGGATCAGCGCCTTGGGGTGCTGGCGGAACGCGGCTTCCAGCTCGTCCACATTAAAGTTGAACAGCGGGGGATGCAGCGGAACATAGATCGGCTCGGCACCGGAAAGAATGGTGTCGGCACCGTAATTTTCATAAAAAGGCGAAAAGACTATGACTTTATCGCCGGGGTTGGCAACGGTCATCATGGCGGCCATCATGGCCTCGGTACTGCCGCAGGTGGTCACAATCTCGGTGTTGGGGTCGATCTGCCGCCCCATCAGGCGGGACTGCTTTTCGGCCAGTGCTTCGCGGAAGTTCTGCGCGCCCCAGGTGATGGAATACTGGTGGAAGTTTTCGTGCGATACTTCGGCCAGGCGGTCCAGAATCGCAGACGGCGGGTTGAAATCCGGGTAACCCTGGGAAAGATTGATGGCACCGTACTTAGCGCTGACGCGGGTCATGCGGCGGATAACGGAATCGGTAAAATGTTCCGTGCGGGTGGATAACGGCTGCATATACATTCCCTCTCTCGATAAAAATAAAAACGGCGGGGAGATTTACCCCCAACGGTGCGCCCTGCGGCCGATGCAGGAACGATATGATCAAACCGTGAGTTCGATCTGGTTTCCCTCGATCGCAGCAATGCAGCTTTCGTAATAGCCGTCGCCGGTCGTTCTGGGACCGCTGATGACCTTATAGCCGTCGGCTTTCAGTTCTGCGGTCAAGGCGTCTACTTTTTCACGGTTGCCCACGCGGAACGCGATATGGGCATATCCGGTACGGGAAAGCTCTTTTGGCTGATCCGGCATTTCCGGTTTGTGCATCAGCTCAAGCCGTGCGCCATCATCAAACGTGAGGAAATACGAGCGGAAGTCTGTTTTGGGGTTATGGTATCCATCGTTTGACGCTGCGCCCAGATATTTCATAAAGAATGTTCTGGCGGCTTCCAGATCATTTACATAAAGTGCGATATGTTCGATCATCATAACGTTATAAACTCCTTTGTAAGCGGCCGGGCGGTTTTATGCCTGCACAGGGAGCTTAAGGCAGCACCGCACATTCCCGCCTTGCGGCTTAAACCGCTCCGGCAGCTGCGGCACGGCATCTGCGTTGCCAAAATGCTCGATAATACACAAAACGTATTATCTGCGCTTTTGGCTTAGCAGCTGCCGCACCTCGCTCGCCGTATCGGCACTTAGAATTATGCGGTATTGCCTTAAAACTCCATGCTGTGCTCGCCCTGGCGGATGTCATCGCGCTGGAGCTCGGCTAAAATATCATCCTGGCCGCTGTGCAGCAGCAGGCGCTTGCTGTAGGTTTCAAAGCGCTCACATTCGTTGTCGGCCAGGTAGGCGGCAGAGTCCGGCCCAAGGGCCAGCTCATTGACAAAAACCACCATCTCCTGCCCATCGGCAAAGGCGCTTTCCATAAAGTCAAAGGCGCTTTCCAGCGCGTCCCCGGCCAGGCCGACGGCATCCTCCCGCTTGCGCACCTGGGCGTTAAAGCTGGCGCGCACGGCATCAAAGGCAGCATCGCGATCCAGCGCGGGGTCAAGGGCAGCGACCCAGGCATGCAGCAGAGCGCTGGCGGTGGTGACAACAGCCAGCTCTTCCCCGGTCAGGGTGCCGGCAGCCTTTTGCGCGGTCAGGTGGTCCGCATAGACATTGACCTGCGCGGCAAACACGGCGGCGGGCACAAAACCATCCTGGGCGGGGTCGGCGTTGTTCAGGGTGCGCTTAAAGCTGCGCATTTCCTGGTAGCAGGCGTCCGTCACCGCGTCCGCCCGGCGGGCAGCGGCAAAGCGGGTGTTCAGCCCGGCCAGCAGCAGGCTGACAAGGCTGATGCGCTCATCAAAAGCGGCTTTCTGTGCGCGCTCCAGCACGGTGGCAAAGGGGCGGCCCTGCAAAATATCTTCCACGCCGTAATCCTGGCGGTACTTTTTGTACAGCTCCCAATAGGCAGCAAAATCGCGGGCAACTTCAGGGTGGCGCAGGTACTGGCCGATCAGGGCTTCGTCCACCGGCAAATCCAGCTTGGTGCAGGCCGTCAGCATGGCGGAAAGATCCTCCCAACCGCGGGCCGTGACAAACTGCGGTCCGTCCACATCGTTCTGGATGCGGTAAAAATGCTGGGGGCGCAGTTCCAGGTAAGCCTGCACAGCGGGGTGCAGGCGGTGGGCGCGGGCATACTCCTGCCAGACGGCAAGGTTCGGCTCAATATCAATGCGGCGTACACGGTCCAGTGTGACAAGGTCAAAATCCCGCACGCTCTTGTTGTACTCCGGCGGGTTGCCGGCGGCAACAATCACCCAGCCGGCGGGCACAGCCTGGTTGCCAAAGGTTTTGCACTGCAAAAATTGCAGCATGGTGGGAGCCAGTGTTTCGGATACACAGTTGATCTCGTCAATAAACAAAATACCGTGTTCCAGGCCGGTCTGCTCCATCTTGTCATACACGCTGGCAATGATCTCGCTCATTGTGTACTCCGTTACGCTGCGGTCCGCGCCGCCAAAATTGCGGTGGCGGATAAATGGCAGGCCCACGGCGCTTTGGCGGGTGTGGTGGGTGATGGTGTATGCCACCAGCGCAATGCCGCATTCCTGCGCGATCTGCTCCATGATCTGGGTTTTGCCAACGCCCGGCGGGCCCATCAGCAGAATAGGCCGCTGGCGGATGGGCGGAATCAGCGGGGTGCCGGTATCGTCCACGGCAAGGTATGCCTTGACCGCGTGTTCAATTTCCTGTTTGGCGCGTTTGATGTCCATGGGGGGTACACTCCTTCATCAAAACATTAGGAACAAATAAAACATTAGGAACAAATAAGGTGAATTACAACTCGGGCAGGTCCTCGGCTTCGTTCTCCTGCCAGTCAATTTCCGGCGTTTTGGGCACCGGGTCAGGCAAAAATTCTTCCGGGCTTAAAACCAGCCGCATGGCCCAGGGCGGGGTATCGGGCGGCGGGGTGCCGGTTTCCAAAAACAGAAAAGCTGTCTCGTAAGGCGGGCGCCTGGTAGGGTAGGTGCCTTTGCCATCGGTAAAGTAAAGCACGCCCTGCAAATCCCGCAGGGTGCCGTCCTGGCGCAGTTCCTCAATTTTGGCAAACGCGGGGCGGAAGTCTGTGCCTCCGCCGCCGGTCAGGGTCAGGCAGGCGGCAAAGCGGTCCAGCTCGTCGGTGCTGTGCAGAAAGGTCAGGTCACGCACCGCATCGTCACACTGCATCACGGCGATGTTGCATTTGGCAAAAAAGCTCTCGCCGGTTTTAAGCAGGCCGAACGTTTCTTTCAAAAATGCCTTGACCAGCTCGCCGGAGGTGGACTCGCTTGTGTCGATCACAATGACAAAATCCCGGATTTTTTTGCTCTCCCGGCTTTCCAGCGGCTCAATCAAGGGCAGGTTGCCGTAGGTGCGCAGGCCGTAAGAGTAGTAGCCCAGGTCAAACTCGTCGGGGTCCAGGCGGGGCTCCTCGCGCATCACGGCAAAGCGGCGCAGAAAGTCCTTGTACAGGCGGCGGCTGTGGGCTGCTTCGATCTGTGCCTGCATCGTTTCGGCCCCGGCAGCCTGCCCGGCCTGCTGGCCTGCCTGCTGCATGCTGATGCGGGTTTCGCGCCCAAGCTGTTCCCAGCGGCGGCCCTGCACCTGAGCCTGCTGGCTGGTGGGGTCCTTGGGCCAAAGGCGGTGGCTGTCGCACACAAATTCCCGGTGCAGCTTTTGCAGTTCGTCAGGCTCCTGGGCGGCAAGCCAGCGGTAAATGGGCCCGGCGGCGGGCATGGCCCCGTTTTTGCGCAGTGCCTGGTAGGTTTTTTGCCGCAGCCAGCCCACCGGGCGGGTCAGGGATGGCACCTGCAAGGCATCAATCGTCTGCTCCACGGCAATATCGCAGGCCAGCCCCCACAGGCTGGCGTCCCGGCCTCCGCGCAGCCAGGGGTGGCGGAACACGCAGTGCAGAACGCTGTGCAGCACCGCGCGGGGCAGATAGCGCCGGTTGCTGCGGTACAGCCCAATGAACCATTCCGGGTCATAGCACAAAGCTGCGCCGTCCGTGGCAAGGTTGTGCAGCCCCGCGGCAGGGGTGGGCACCAGCGCACCCAGGGCCGCGTTCATGTAGCGCAGGTCCAGGTACAGCTCACTGCGGATGCGGTCCATGGCGCGTTTGGCCATGGCGGCAACCCATTCTTCCTGGGTCAAAACATGTTGGGAGGGCATTGATCATCACCACCAAAGTATGGGGAATCTACGGCACATCAAAGGTCGTCAAAATCATAGGTTTTCTGCCTGCGGGGGCGCTGGCCGCCAAGGGTCAGGGCTGCGCCCTCGCTCCAGCCGGACTGGGAACAGGCCAATGCAATCTGGCGGCGGCTTTCCTCGTCCGCCAGTTTCAGCACCAGCTGCAAGGATTCTGTATCGCGCCGGGCAATCAGCGGGGCCGCGGCGCTGGCGGCATGGGCGGCCAGATAAGCGCTGTAGATGCCCTGTGCTTCCGGCAGCAGGGCAAACGGGGTACACAGCCGGTCCAGCGCAATGCGGCAGAGTGTTTTTTCGCTTTCGCCCACGCATGCCTGGGGGGAACGCCCGCGTCATACTCCGCAAAGCGGAGCACGCTGCCGTCAAAACATTGGCGGTAGCGGTAGCCCTCGCCCTCAATGCTGTGGTTGAAAATATGGGCGGGGGTGTTTTCGTCCAAAAATTCAAAGTATTCCGGGTAGAACACTTTGGCCTGCACCGCCCCGCCGGGGGCAAACACCGCGCCGATATCCGCGCTGACGGCGGCCACCAGCTTTTTCAGCCCAGTGGGGGCATCGGGGGCGGCATCTAAGATAAAGCGGTCCAGCACTCGGCAGTTGGTGAACAGATCGCTGCCCACACTTTCCAGCGCGGAACCGGCGCACAGCCATTCCAGCTTGCGGCAGTTATAAAAGGCAGCGTTATGCAGCGCCCGCACCCCGGCGGGCAGGGTAACGCCCTGCACAAAATCCCCCGCAATGGGGTGGGGGTAAGCAGCGGGGCCGCGGCCGTCAACGCTCCAAAATCGGGCATCAGCAGGCTGGCTGCGCTGGTTCTGCGCAAAGCAGTAGGGGCCGATCTCCACAACAGGGAACCCTTCGATCTGCACTGGCAGCGCGGGGCAGGGGCTGTCCCCAAACACGCGCAGAATGCGCGCACCGCCGGGGCACGCCTGCCACAAAATACCAAATGAACTGTTCAAACCATGACCACCTTCAACAACAAAACAAAAGCTTGACAATACCCACATTATAGCATACATTGAATAGGTAAGGAATAGAAAAAGCAGGGCGCGGCGGGAATTGAGGAAGAAACCGCGCCCCGCAAAGGACTGCGCACTGTGACAGGGCGGACAATGCCTGTGGCAGTGCGCTTACGTTATGTGGAGGATGTTTATGGCAAGAACGCCGGAGCAGAACAACGCAATTATTACAGGCAACATACCGCGGCAGCTGCTGTTATTCTTTTTTCCCATCTGGCTGGGCACCATGTTCCAGCAGCTGTACAATACGGTGGATACCCTGATCGTCGGCAACTTTGTGGGTACCCAGGCGCTGGCGGCTGTGGGGGCAACCAGCTCTTTTGTGCAGCTGCTGGTGGGGCTTTTTGTGGGCCTGTGCAGCGGCGCGGGGGTGATTATTGCCCAAAGCTTTGGCGCGGGGGACCACGATGAAGTGAACCGCCAGGTGCACACGGCACTGGCCCTTGCCATTGCGGGCGGCGCGGCGCTGACGGTGATCGGCCTGCTCATCAGCCGCCCGGTGCTGCGCCTGATGCAGACGCCGGATGAAATCGTGGGTATGGCGTCCGAGTATTTGCAAATCTACTTTCTGGGCATGATTCCGCAGATGATTTACAACATGGGCACCAACATCCTGCGCGCGGTGGGCGATTCCAAACGGCCGCTGTACTTTTTGATCGTGGCTTCCATCGTCAACATTGTGCTGGATATTGTGCTGGTGGCGGTCATTCCGCTGGGGGTGGCCGGCGCGGCCATTGCCACGGTGGCCAGCCAGGTGGTCAGCGCCGTGCTGACAGTGCGGTGCATCCATGGCTCCCAGGGCATGCCGTGGCATTTGCAGCTCAAAAATATCCGCATTGAACGCAGCGTGCTGCTGGCGATCTGCCGCATCGGCCTGCCGGGCGCGGCACAGAGCGCGCTGTACAGCATCAGCAACATGACCATCCAGAGCGCCATCAATGGGTTTGGCACCGTTGCCGTTGCCGCATGGAGTGTGTACGGCAAGATCGACTTCCTGTTCTGGATGACGGTCAGCTCCTTTGGCATTGCCGTTACCACCTTTGCGGGCCAGAACTTTGGCGCACGCCAGTATGACCGCGTGCGCCGCGGCACCATGACCTGCCTTGCCATGACGGCAGGTACCACCCTTTGCATCAGCCTGGCGCTGTATCCTTCGGCCCAGCTGCTGTTCCGACTGTTCAGCTCGGACGATGCCGTGGTGGCGCAGGGAGTGCAGATGATGCACTACCTGGTGCCGGTGTATATGACCTATATCTGCATTGAAATCTTTTCCGGCGCGCTGCGCGGCTGCGGTGATGTGCGGGTGCCCACCATCATCACAGTGTTTGCGGTGTGCATCATGCGTATTGTGTGGCTGGCGGTGGCGCTGCCGTTCAAGCATGAACTTTCGGTGGTGGAATTCAGCTACCCACTGACCTGGATCACCGCAACCGTGCTGTTTGCGATCTATTACGCAAAAGGCGGCTGGATGCAGCGCTGCATTGCGGCCCAGAACGCCAAAACACAAGGGTGAACCAAGATGAAATTTGAAATGCGCCCTGCCCGCCCGGCGGATGTAGAGGCCATTATGCAGGTGATGGCGGATGCCATGGCCAATTTGCAGCACCCGGAATGGTTTGTGCCGGATGATGCGGTGTATATGGCGGAGCATATCAGCGGCCCCAAGGGCTTTTGCCTGGTGGCGGAGGAAAAAAACGACCGGCGCACTGGCAGCGTATTTTACCGTCAAGCTGGCCGGTACTGCCCCCGATGCTCTGGGCTGGCAGTTGGGCATGAGCGAAGAAGAGCTGAACACCACCGCCCAGATGGACAGCTGCTGCGTGGCCCCGCCCTATCAGGGCAATGGGCTGGAGGGTAAGCTGCTGCTGATGGCGGAAGATACCCTGCGCGGCAGCCGTTACCGCCACCTTTTGGCAACCGTGCACCCGGATAATGCCGCCAGCCTGTACACCGGCCTGCACCGCGGCTACACCATTGCGGCGAACCATGTGATCTGCTATGGGGATAAGGTGCGGGATATTTTGTACAAACAACTGGAAAGTAGGAATACAAATATGAATACAACGATCCGGGCCATGACCCCGGCGGACAAAGACAGCGTGATGGAGATGATGCGGGTGTTCTACAATTCACCCGCCGTGCTGAGCAATGGCTCGGATGAAATCTTTGCGCGGGACATTGAGGGCTGTATCAGCGATAACCCGTATGTAGAGGGCTATATGTTTGAGCAGGACGGCGCTGTGCAGGGCTATGGCATGGCGGCCAAGAGCTTTTCGACCGAGTACGGCAGGCAGTGCATCTGGCTGGAGGATATTTATATCAAGGCGGAATACCGCGGCCTTGGCATTGGCAGCCAGTTTATTGATTACATAACGAAGAAATACCCGGATGCTTTGCTGCGGCTGGAAGTGGAAGAAGAAAACGCCCGCGCTGTGCATGTGTACAAAAAGAGCGGGTTTGAGTTTTTTGAGTATAAAGAGATGAAAAAAGAGTAAGGGCAACACCGCACAATTCCCGCCTTGCGGCTTAAGCACCGCTCCGGCAGCTGCGGCACGGCATCTGCGTTGCCAAAATGCTCGATAATGTCGGGTTGCGGTACCCGCATCGTGCTTCGGGGCAAAAGCCCCTCGCACTCTGCGACCGCTGCCCCTGCTTCGGTTCGCTGTTTCCGCCACTGGCGGCGCTCACCTTTGCAGCATCCAGTATTATCTGCGCTTTCGGCTTAGCAGCTGCCGCACCTCGCTCGCCGTATCGGCACTTAGAATTATGCGGTATTGCCTTATCTGTAGGGAACGGTCTTGACCGTTCCGAAACACTGCTTTATACGTCATAACAGGTTTTACCGCAAAACAAAATGACCCCCACAGCCAGCGCTGCGGGGGTCATGAACTTTTATGGGGAAATATTACTTGGTGCCGAAGATGCGGTCGCCTGCATCGCCCAGGCCGGGGATGATGTAGCCGTTCTCGTTCAGCTTTTCATCCTGTGCGGCAACATAAATGTCAACATCGGGGTGTGCTTCGTGCAGGGCTTTCAGTCCTTCGGGGGCGGCAATCAGGCCAATGAACTTGATGTGCTTGGCACCGCGCTTTTTGATCTGGCCAATGGCGTCAATGGCGCTGCCGCCGGTAGCCAGCATGGGATCCAGAACAAAAACATCGCGCTCGGCAATATCCTTGGGCAGCTTGCAATAATATTCCACAGGCTCCAGGGTCTCCTCATTGCGGTACAGGCCAATGTGGCCGACCTTGGCGGCGGGGATCAGGGTCAGCATGCCGTCCACCATGCCCAGACCGGCGCGCAGGATGGGAACCAGGGCCAGCTTGCGGCCAGCCAGCACATGGGTGCGAGCCAGAGCAATCGGGGTTTCCACTTCAACTTCCTCGGTGGGCAGGTCGCGGGTGGCCTCATAGCACAGCAGGGTGGCAATTTCGCTGACCAGATCACGGAACTCTTTGGTGCCGGTGTTGCGGTCACGCATCAGGCTGATTTTGTGCTGGATCAGGGGATGGTCTACAATTTTAACAACGCTCATGGCAGATTCTCCTTACAATATGAAAATTCATCGGATACAATGCAAAGCCTGGTCCCAGGCGGGGTACAACAGTGGGAGCCTTAAAGGGTTTCCAGCGCCATCATCTTGTCAATGCGCTTCTGGTGGCGGCCGCCCTCAAATTCGTGGTCCAAAAAGGCGTCAACGATCTGGCAGGCGAGGCCGGGGCCCACAACGCGGCCGCCCAGGCACAGGGTATTGGCGTTGTTGTGGCGGCGGGTGTACTCGGCGCTGAACGGCTCCGAGCAGCAGCAGGCGCGGATGCCCTTGATCTTGTTGGCACACATCGACATGCCCACACCCGTGCCGCAGCACAGGATGGCGAAATCGCTGCTGCCATTGGTCACAGCGCCGCAGGTGGCGGCGGCATAATCGGGATAGTCACAGCTGACGGTGCTGTTGGTGCCGAAGTCGCGGTAAGCAATGCCGCGCTCTTCCAAATGCCGTTTGATGGCCTCTTTCAGCTCATAACCGCCGTGGTCAGCACCCAGGGCAATCGGTTTTTCAAATTGTACAGCCATAATCAAGATCCTTTCAATTCGTGGCGGATTGTTGGGCGGCTTCGCGCTCGGCGCGCTCACGCTCAGCCTGGCTTAAACGGTGATAATCCGGCAGCAGCTCTGCGGGGGAAACGCAGGTGCCCGCATCCCACATGGCTTTGCCCGCCAGGGCAACCCCTGCGCCGCGCAAAACGCGCAGCGGCTGGGGGCAGGGCAGAATGCCGGGCTGGTCTTTATATGTATTGTAGCACAATGCGGCACCATCGCCAACAAAAATCAAAGGCTTTTTGCACTCTTTTACAAAAGCTTCCAGCGCAGTGACCGGTTCGGCGGCGTCCGGGGTCAGCCGGGCGTGGGTGGCAAGGTCAAACCCGGCCCAGTACACCTGGCCGCGGCGGGCGTCCTGTGCGCCAATCACAGTGCCTTCCCCGCACACGCCGTAAGCCAGGGCAGCCATGGTGGAAACCCCGGCGCAGGGGGTGTTGGCCGCAAAAGCCAGCCCCTTGACGGCGGCAAGACCGATGCGCAGCCCGGTAAAGCTGCCGGGACCGTTGGTCACGGCGTACAAATCCAGCTGGGCGGGGGTCAGGCCGCAGGCTTTCAGGGCGGTATCCACCATGGGCAGCAGGGTCTCGCTGTGGGTCAGCCCGGTGTTGGAAGCCATCTCATATAATAAAGTATCGTCGCGCATCACAGCGACGGCGGCAGTTTTGCCCGCCGTATCAATGGCAAGAATGTTCATTCGGGGTCAGTTCTTCCTTTCCAAAAGGGCGTGGCATCAAGCCCCAGGCCGGGTGATGGTAATCTTGCGGGTGGTTTCATCCAGCCGGTCAATGTTAATATAAATCGGGTTTTCCAGCGCCAGCAGGTCGGCGCAGTTTTCGCTCCATTCCGCCGCAACCACAGCGCCCATATCCAGGTAATCATAAAAACCGGCGGCAGAAAGGTCCGCTTCGGTATGGATGCGGTACAAATCAAAATGGGCAAAGGGCCGCGGGCCGCGGTAGTAGTTGACAATGGCAAAAGTTGGGCTGGAAACAGGGTCCGTGCAGCCAAGGCCCTCTGCAATGCCCTGGCAGAACGCGGTTTTGCCAGCGCCCAGCCCGCCGGTAAAGGCAATCAGGCTGCCGGGGGCAAGCTCTGCGGCAAGGCGGCGGCCCAGGGCCACGGTTTCATCCCGCGAATGGGTAATATATTCTTCCATACAGCAGGCCCTCCTACAAGTAAGCGGCTAAGTCAGCATAAACTACTTTATTATACAACATCCAGCCTGCTTTGTAAAATATTTTTGTGTGGCGCGCCATAAAACGCCGCAAAGCGTGGCATATTGCACAGGAACGCGGTATAATAATCGGTAATACGAGCAGGAACCAATACCATTGCACAGGGCAATGTGCTATACTGGGAACAAGAAAAACAAAAGTGAAAGGTGGCAGGCCATTGCTGCAGCTGACACGCCGCTATTTGCGGCAGATCGACGGAATATTTCTGGCGCTGTGCGCGGCGTGTTCGGTGCTCAGCGTGGTAACACTGGTTTCCATTGGACATAACCAGCTGGGGTCCATCAACAAAGCATCGGTGCAGTTCATTGCCAGCGCGCTGGGCATCCTGTTGGCGCTGATCGTTTCCACGGTGGACTACCGTGCGCTGGCCCATGCCTGGCCGCTGCATGCGGTGCTGGCCTGGGGTATGGTGCTGCCCACCCTGCTTTTGCACAACGTCCGCCTGGGCTTTTTAACGGTGGGGTACGATGCCGGCGGTACTTCCAACTACAGCTGGTACCGGGTGGGCGGCATGACTTTCCAACCGGCGGAACTGGCCAAAATCAGCTTTGTACTGACCCTGGCCCTGCATCTGAACCATGTGCGCGGCCGGGTGAACAAGCCGGCCAATTTGCTGGCGCTGGCGGTGCATGTGCTGCTGCCGGTGCTGGCCATTCACATCCAGGGCGATGACGGCACGGCGCTGGTATTTTTGGGCATTGGGCTGGTCATGGTGTTTGCGGGCGGTATTTCCGGCTGGCTGGTGGCTGGCGGGCTGGCCGCTGCGGGCGGTGGTGCGGCCCTGCTGCTGAAACTACGTCCGGGTCTGCTGAAAGGCTACCAGGCCAAGCGTATTTTTGCCGTGCTGGACCCCGAAAACCCGGCTCTGGCCGATATCGCTTACCAGCAGAACAAGGGGGCTATGGCCATCGGAACCGGCGGATTGACCGGAACCGGCCTTTGGGGCGAGCATGTGTTTGTGCCAAACTCCTGGAATGATTTTATCTTCAGCTACCTGGCCAACGCGATGGGCTTTGTGGGGGCGGTAACGGTTCTGCTGCTGTTGCTGGGCATCTCGGTGCGCATTCTGCTGGCAGCGCTGCAAAGCACGGATGCTTTGGGCCGCTATCTGTGCGTGGGCATCTTTGCCGCACTGTTCTGGCAGTGCATCATCAACCTGGGCATGAATTTACAGGTGCTGCCGGTCATCGGGGTCACGCTGCCGTTCTTCTCGGCAGGCGGGTCCAGCGTGGTCATGGTGTATTTGTGCGTGGGGCTGGTGCTGGCGGTATCCCGCAAGAACCGCCGCAAAAAGCTGGCAGTGCCCATTGAGCTGGAACCGATTTGACGCCGGCAAATGGACGCACTAAAATAGAAAAAGCACTGCGGTAAGCGGTTGGCCTTTGGACTAAGAGCTTAGGAAACTTAGTAAACTAAGAACCGCCACTTGGCCCAGTGGAGGTTCTTGCTTTTCACAGTGACCGTTGCGCTGCTGCCGCAATTCGACCGCCTGTGCAAGACAAAACAATAAGACAGACAAAATAGAGCCGGTGTACCGTAAGATGAATCAAACGGTACACCGGCTTTTACAGTGTCAGGCTTCCTCTTTTTTACGTGAGCTGCACAATGCGGGAATCAGGCAGATGGCTGCCGCCGCTACCAGAATATACACGGTGCGGGCCGCCCAGCTTGTCTGGCCGCCCAGCAGCCAGGCAATGATATCCAGCTTCCAAATGCCCACAAAGCCCCAGTTCAGCCCGCCAATGATGGCCAGCAGCAGGCAGATTTTTGAAAGAACAGAATTGCACATGTTGGAAAACACTCCTTCCTATAACGGAAGTATGCCCATGCCGCGGTGTGTCTATTCGATTTTCTGCCACCGGGCGGAAGTTTGGGCAAAAACAGCACCGCACAGCAGAAGGGCGGTGGGGTTGGTCGTCAGGTGGAAGGGCTGAACTTCCATATAGGCGTAAGCCAGCATGGCAAACAGGCAGCAAACCTCAACCCGGCGGCCCTGTTTGGCGTGACCCAACAGGGCGGCGGCAAACAGAATACCCAGCAGCGCGGCAACCACCGGACCAAACTGAAACAGTGCAAAAGCAAAGCTGTTATCCACTGTGGGCCAGTCGAACACCTGCCCTGCAATTTTGACATCCAGCAGGCGGTAGGCCATCCAGGTCAGCGAGATGCGGCAGGTGAGCAGGGAGTCCAGCTTTGCCAGCCATGCGGGGCCGATATCATTGTTCCACGGTCCCACCTTGATGACCAGCAGCGGCAAAAGGTAACTGACCGCCGCCGTAAGCCCCACCATACCGGCGCAGGTGCCGGGCCACCAACGGGGTACACTGTGCCCGGCGCGCAGGCGGCAGAACACCAGCCCAACGGCCAGCGCCAGCGTGCACAGCGCAGCGCTGCGGCTGGCGGGCCCCACCAGCAAAAACACGCCGACGGCAAATACCAGCAGGCAGTCCACCCAGCGCACCTTTTGGGCACGCAGCAGGGCATAGGCCAATACCAGGCCGAACACCAGTCCGCCGAATGTGTTGGGGTGGCCGTAGCCGTAAGTGCCGCGCAAAGCGCCCATCCGCTCGCTGGTCAGGTCCGGGGCAACGATCCCGGCAAAGTGCAGTGCCAGCACCACCGCCATGGCGGCACAGCCGCTGGCAAAATAGACCTGCAGCGGGTGGCGCAGGCGAACATCCTTGGCGGCAAGCACCGCCACCACAATGCCGATCCACCAGATGTTCTGGCTGTTGAAATAGACCCAGCGGGCAATGAAATACAGCGCTCCGCCAGCCAGCAGCTCCCGCCAGGTGTAGCGGGTGCCGAACAAAATCTTGGCACCAAAGCACAGGAACGCGAGCCATTCCAGCACGGGGCTCATCACGCCCTGCACCCACGCCCAGTTCTGGCGCGCCATGCTGTTGCAGAACACCACGCTGATCTCATACGCGGCCAGCCCGGCGGCAAACAGAATACGGCCAAGCTGCAGTCGCCATTCGGCCAGCTGCTGCCCAAATAACAGGTGCGGCGTGTTCCACAGGCCGTGCAACGCCCCGCGCAGCCCGCCGCCCCTGGCAAGGGCAAAAATTAGGTCAAAAACCGCTGCGGCAAAGAGCGCCAACAGCAGAAAATTAGCAAAACCAAACAAGGGATTCCCTCCTGAAAAAACGCATGGCCCTGTGTTTGACAAGGGCGGGTGCGGATGGTATGCTTCTATTATAAAGATTTTGGACGCAGCACACAAGGGGGCAAAGAATGACGGCACAACGCTATCAGGCAATTTTTGATTGGTTCCGTGCCCGCCCGGCGGCGCTGCGGGCGCTGGGATATGCACAAAAGATCAGCGTGCTGGGAGTATATCTGGTGTATGGCGCGGTGTTGGCCGTTACGCTCTGGCAGCGCAGCGGCCAGTTCTGGCGCGTGCTGGCGGTCCCGGCGGCGGTGTTCGTTTTGGGCACGCTGCTGCGCGCGGCCATTAACCGCCCGCGCCCGTATGAGGCATTGAACTTTACGCCGCTGTTCCCCAAGGATACCAAAGGCCAAAGCATGCCCAGCCGCCACTGCTTTTCCGCCGCAGCCATTGTGGCGGCGGCGTTTACCGTGTGGGTGCCGCTTGGCGTGGCCGCCTGCCTGCTGGCGGCGGTTGTGGCTGTGACCCGCGTGCTGACAGGGGTGCATTACCCCAGCGACGTACTGGCTGGCCTGGCCTTTGGCGCTGGGGCGGCTGTGATCGGCTTCCTTTTATGACATGAGGATGATAACTGTGAAACAATACAAAAAAATAATTGCTGCTGTGGCAGCTGCCGCAATATTGGCCCTGCCCCTGAGCGGGTGCAGCTTTAACGATGTGATGCTGTACCTGTACGGTGGTGACAGCTTTACCAAAGAGGAAGGCGAGGACTACCAGACCTATGACGGCGAAAACGGCATCAGTGTAACCTATGATGCCAATATCTGGAACGAACCCAGCATGTCGCAGGAGGATACCATTGGCATTACCACTGGCAACAAGCTGAGCTATACGGCAGTACTGCTGCAGGTATCGGATGTTTACACGGACTTTTTGGAAGAATCCGCCGCGGAATTGAACGAGGAAGCCCAGACCGTGCGGTATGACTTTGATTTGACCATCCCCGATGCAGAAACCGAGTCCGTCCGGTATGACTGCGGCACTTACCAGATGATCCTGGCCGAAGTGAACTATGACTGCGGCGTTACGCTGCATGTATCGGCAGCATCCCGCTCTGCCAGCTATGACCAGATCGTGGCGCTGCTGCAAAACGTGTACCCCACCGGTCACACGCCGGAAACGGCAGAATAAAAAGCAGCAGCCTTTTGCGGGCTGCTGCGGGTGGGAAAGGTTGGCTTGTAAAGGGGAAGTATGCCGTGTTCCGGGGTGAAATATCTGGCAAAGCCCCTATAAATGGGGTTCGGCACAAGTTTTGTAATACGCAACAGGACGAGGCTGTGGCGGGGTGAGGGCACCCCGCCCTACTGCCACTACAAAATCAGCGGATGAAATTGGTGCGGATGGTATTTTCTGCCTTGGGCGGCTCAATCCCTGCGGCTTTGCCTGCGGCAATGCACTTCAAGATCCAGGCCATGTTGTGGCCCAGGTTGCGCATGATCTGCATGCCCTCTTCGTCCAGGGCGGCCTGTTCGGCGTTGCTGCCGTGTACCATCGGCCAGTAGGTGGAGCTGATCAGCGGCATCTGGCAGAACTGGGGAACCTTTTCCAGGGCTTCCAGTGCGCTGGTGGTGCCGGCGCGGCGGGCGCTGGTAACAATAGCGGCGGGCTTTTGTGCCAACAGGCGGCCTGCGCTGTAGCCCAGCCGGTGCATGAAGCCCAGCATGCTGGCAGCGGCGGTGGAATAATGTACCGGAGCACCAAACACAATGCCGTCGGCCTTTTCCACCAGCGGCAGAACATCAACGACTGGCCCGCCGAATACGCAGTGTCCGGCTTTGGCGCAGCCGCCGCAGCCCACACAGCCGCCCACCGGGACAGCGCCAATGTGGTAGATGGTGGTTTCGATGCCGTCAGCGTTCAAAGCCTTGGCAATCTCCTGCAAAGCAGCGTCTGTACAGCCATGTGCGTGCGGGCTGCCGTTGATAAGAAGTACGTTCATAATCGTTATGCCTCCGTTTTGAGAAAAAAGCTTTTGCTGCGGGGAAAGTTGGTGCACCGGGGTGCTCATACCCGGAACCGCCGACCCCCCTGTATAAACTATATTATAGCACACCCAAAGAAATGTTGAAAACCCTGAAAGGGAAGAAGGTCAAACACCATGCCTGTAACCTGCACCAATTATAAATTGAAATGCGGCGGCTGCCCGCTGCTGAACCAGCCCTACCCCGACCAGCTCAAGCACAAGCAGCAGTTGGAACAACGCCTGCTGGGGCGGTTTGCCCCGGTATCTCCCCGTGCTGGGGCAGGCAGAACCTTGGCATTACCGTAACAAGGCCATCGCCACATTTGCCACCGGGCCGCGTGGACGACTGACATGCGGCATTTATGCAGCGGGCACCCACCGCGTGCTGCCATATACGGACTGCTTGCTGCAGGATACCGTCATTAACCAGACCATTGCCGCTGTGCTGGAAGCCGCCCGCGCCTGCCGCTGGCCTGCTTTTGAGGAGGATCGCGGCACCGGTCTGCTGCGCCATGTGCTGGTGCGCCGCGGTAAAACCAGCGGTCAGGTGCTGGTGGTGCTGGTGACCGCGCAGGAAAACCTGCCCGGCAGCCGCAATTTTGTGAAAGCCCTGCGGGAAAAGGCCCCCTGGGTGACCAGCGTGGTGCAGAACTGCAATCCCCGCCGCACCAGCGCGGTGCTGGGCAGCGATGTGCGTACCCTGTATGGCCCCGGCAAAATTACCGATACGCTGTGCGGGCTGCAATTCGCCATTTCGCCCCGCAGCTTTTACCAGGTCAACCCGGAACAAACCGAAGTGCTGTACGCCAAGGCCATTGAGTTCGCTGCCCTGACCGGCAAAGAAACAGTGATCGATGCCTACTGCGGCATTGGCACCATCGGCCTGTGCGCGGCGGGCAGGGCAAAGCAGGTCATTGGCGTGGAGCGCAACCCGGACGCGGTGCGCAATGCCTGCGCCAACGCCGCAGCCAATAAGATCAACAACGCGCGGTTCATCTGTGCCGATGCAACCGATTGGATGCGCGCTGCGGCACAGCCCAACTCTGGCTTGCCGCACCCCGATGTTGTATTCCTGGACCCCCCGCGGGAGGGCAGCACCCCCGCCTGCATTGATGCAGTGGCTGCCATGAAACCCAAACGCGTGGTTTACGTCAGCTGCAACCCCGAAACTCTTGCCCGTGATTTGACCCACTTGACCCGCCGCGGATGGATTCTGAAGAATCATCGTCTGCGAAAAGTCATTAAATTGCCTGAAGACTTGTTCTTTGGCGTTGGTATCACTACAAGTATTTTTGTATTTGAAGCTGGCGTTGGGCAAGATGGAAAGGAATTCTTTGCTTGCTATATGGAGTCTGATGGACTTGCAACAGTTAAAAACAAAGGGCGGCATGATATTTACGGAAAATGGGCAGCTATCGAGGCACATTGGGTTGAAGTCATGGAAAAGCAGTCCGGTGATGATACGTGTCAATGGGTTAATCCTGCCGAGCATTTGTCATATCAGGTACCACAGAAGCCGTTCGAGATTTTCGAGGAGGACTTCCGCAAGAGCGCAATGGATTATCTGATGTTCCAAAAGGGAATCGATGCGAAGGTATTTGGTGAGAAGCTGATGACTACAGCGATATATTCGAGCCATGTAAGCTCTAATGAAAATACTGTAACCATCTCGATGCAGAAAGGTGGTGGTAGTAATGAAGAAGATTGATGCCAGCAAGTGGAAAGAGTTCCTTATTGGTGATTTATTCGATATCCATCCAACTAAAGCTTATAAAAAAATTAACATTGAACTTTTTGAAGAAGATGGTGCGAACCCAGTTATTGTAAACACTGGGTTTAATAATGGAGTTGGCGGATATGCAAATTTGGAGTGCACAGAGAAAGCCGGAACCATTACATTTACTGACACAGCAGCGAAAAGTACAGATTCTTTTTTCTATCAAGAGAGAGATTTCATCGGTTATCCACATGTGCAAGGAATGTACGCCAAAACACATGAGTGGACAAGAAATGAAGGCATGTTCTTAAATTCGGTAATAAAGTCGATTCTAAGAGGTCGGTATGATTTTATTCGAAAAATGACACGGGCCGAAATGCTAAAATTAAAAGTCAAATTGCCAGCAGTGATTCAGGCCGATGGAACATATATACCTGATTGGGCATATATGGGTACATATATGTCTGAGGTCATGCAAAATGCGGAGACTTACTTTAAGATTCTGAGGAAAGCTGATGGCGATAGGCATGAAGTTGATACTGCTAATTGGAGAGAATTTCGTGTAGGTGATTTGTTTCAGAATATTGTCAAACCGGTGGTTTTGCATACCAGACAAGTTGTGGAATCACCGGAAGGTATTCCGTACGTTGTAAGAACAAAGTTCAACAACGGAATCAAATGTAGAGTTCAACCTGTAACAGGAGTGACACCAAGCCCTGCTGGTGTTATTTCGTGGGGTGCTGAAAATGCAACCTTTTTTTATCAACCTGAACCTTTTTTGTCGGGACGTGACATCTACTATATAGATACACGTGAATTTAATCCATTGGTGTGCATGTTTCTCGCATCATGTTTGCAAACTGTAGTTCATAAGTATCCTTATAATTTTGGCCTGTTTCCTGATTTGCTGAAGGAAGAAAAGATTAAACTTCCGGTTATTGCAGATGGTACGCCTGATTGGATTTATATGGGTGAGTACATGAGAATGAGGATGGAAAGCGCAAAAACCGATTTGGTTAATATGCAGTCAGCATTATAAGCAAACCATCATAAAGCCCGTCGACCTACTGGTCGGCGGGCTTTATGCATGACTATTTCATTTTGGATTCTGAAAATTCAGGAATTCTGAATACGTAAGAATATTATCTTCTCCAACCATTTCTGTAAGGAATTTTCTAAACACTCGATCAATAGGGACAGAAACGAAAAAATAAAGCCGTTTTTTAGGTCTGGAACAACACACATAAAACAAATTGCGATTCCTTAAAAGGGATACTTGCGGCAACGGGCGAAAGTATAATTGATAATGGAGCACAATTGACGTCAATTAAGAAAATATATACATATTGGATCGATAATAAAAAGGGGCTAATAGATTTAGGCTATTTCAGACAATGTATAGTGTAATGTCAGGACTTGGAACTCATCATGAGGATGTGGCAAGTAAGGAAGATGCACTTCTTCTCTTAAGGTATGTTGAAGATTGTCTGTTGTGGTGCTTTAGAAAAGGTGTAAACTGTTAATGACAAAAAGCCCTCCCGGCCATCATGGTCGAGAGGGTTTCGTGCATCTATGGGATTATCCTTCAATATCCATGTTCAGCCCGGACTTAAGTTCCACAGTGAAGTGGTCCTCCCAGACAATGAGCCGCTCAAGCCATCGTTTCACCAGGGCCTCGCCGAAGGCCTCTAAGCGAGCAGGGGGCTGTTTGATGAAAGTCCTGCAGCTCGTTGATGCGGGCAATCTGTGCGTCTCTGGCAGCAGTATTGACCGTACATTTTTCTCACTGTTCCCGGAGTTTGAAGATCTGGTCGGCAATCTCGTCGTAAAAGTCCGGCAAGAAGTAAATCAGCATAAACTAGCGATCCAGTTACGCCTTTTAAAGATAATTAACGATACAGCAAGCCTGAACAATTCTTCCGTGGTAAGCAATGTATACACACCAACAATTCCCCACTTGAATACATATGCTGCAAGCAGACACAGTGGAATTCCGATACACCATGTGCCAATGATATCAATAATCATAATGGTTTTTGTGTTGCCGCCACTTCTTATAATGCCTCCGCCAAGGATCATATTTTCCACCTTGACCGGAGCATACAGGGCAAATACGATGAGCAGCGTCTTTCCAAGCTCTTTTACGCTGTCATCAACACGATATAATCCGGTATATGCTCCAGCCAAAAGAATGAGCAAAGCTGATACTGCTACTCCACCAAATAAGCCTGCATACATAATCTTCTTTGATTCTGTGTAAGCCTCATTATATTCTTTCCTACCAAGCCTTTTGCCGATCATCACACCGGCAGCCGCAGACAATCCACTAAGTGCCCCTACGATAAGCGCTTGTATCGGACCGGTAAGTGTATAGGCTGCAAGGTTTGATGTGCCAAGATGTCCATAAACAGCAGACTCTACATTTTGCCCGAGACTCCATAAAAACTTACTGACCAGAATCGGCATAATCATTATCAGATAATCCCTGATTGTGATTTTTTTAAAATGTAGAGACAATACCGGTTTATCTCCATCTGATACATAAGACAAATCCGATAACAATAAATACAAGATTAAACAACTGCGAAATAAGTGTGGCAATCGCAGCTCCCTTTATTGCCATACAGGGAAATCCAAATTTTCCAAATATCAGCAGATAGTTCAGTCCTGTGTTTACAATAACTGCTCCAAAGCTTGCCAGAAATGGTATCGTGGCATATTCCTTACAGCGCAGCCATGAGGATAAAATATTGCTGACAGCCATTGGAATATAAGAAAGCGCTACGATTCTAAAATAAACCGTACCAGTATTTACAATACTCATATCTTTCGTATACAGTCCAAGAATCTGCGACGGAAAAACTCCAGCTGCAAGCAGGAACAATACTGACATTATAATTCCGCAGATGAGGCTCACATCAAAACTGCACCATGCCTCTTTGCTTTCTTCCGCACCAATAAACTGAGCAATTAATATCCCGGCAACCGTGCTTACTGCACCAATCATCACTGAAAAAATCAGTGAAAAATTACCGCATAATCCAACTGCCGATATATTTGTTTCACCTAACTGCCCGATCATGATCTGGTCAACAATTGAAAATGATGACTGCAGCATACTTTGCAATGTGACAGGAATTGCTATTTTACACAACGATTTCAAAAACTTTGACATTATAATTTCCTCGTACTTTCCCTTTTTATTAAATCAACCGGCAACACGATTTCTGGCTTATATTCTGTTCCATCGCGCATTGCCTCCAGACATTCAATTGCCGTTTTCGCCCTTAAGGCAGCACCGCACAATTCCCGCCTTGCGGCTTAAGCACCGCTCCGGCAGCTGCGGCACGGCATCTGCGTTGCCAAAATGCTCGATAATGTCGGGTTGCGGTACCCGCATCGTGCTTCGGGGGCAAAAGCCCCTCGCACTCTGCGACCGCTGCCCCTGCTTCGGTTCGCTGTTTCCGCCACTGGCGGCGCTCACCTTTGCAGCATCCAGTATTATCTGCGCTTTTGGCTTAGCATCTGCCGCACCTCGCTCGCCGTATCGGCACTTAGAATTATGCGGTATTGCCATAACGTATCTGCAACATCTACGATTCTAATCCTGTTCTGTGGCATTATGATTATATGGTACATGATAAATGTGAAATTTACAAAGGTTAAGCGCGTAACCCTCTACAAAATTTGCGTTCGATTTTTGTAATGTTTTACTAATGTATTACGCATTTTCAGCAATCTGAATACACATGAAAGCATAAAAATGACAGGCAGTTTTTTTCACTGTGAAGGAAAGATTCCATCATGGGTTAATCATTTATGACATTCTTATTTTAATAGGTAAGACAAAAAGTAAAAATAATTGATAGTATTGTGCATAAGGGCCGTTCACAGTAGCGGCATTAAAGATGGAGCGCACAAATACATTGTGACTGGCGTGCAAAAGAACAGTGGGCCAAAAGCTGTGCGCTTTCAGGCAGAGGGCGTTGACAGGGAAAGTAAAGGTAATACCGCATAATTCTAAGTGCCGATACGGCGAGCGAGGTGCGGCAGATGCCAAGCCAAAAGCGCAGATAATACTGGATGTATTATCGAGCATTTTGGCAACGCAGATGCCGTGCCGCAGCCGCCGGAGCGGTGCTTAAGCCGTCAGGCGGGAATTGTGCGGTGTTGCCTAAAGCCCATGACCATAACGAAAAAATAGAGAAGCGAGCAATGAACAAAAATAGCGGCTAAAGTGACAAGTGTAAAAACTTGGCAGCTGGTGCCCCTCTTGACAAAAGAGAAAGCTGTGATAAAATAGTTCAAAAATGAACAAAATACAGAAAGGAGAATGCGAAATGCAGCTGGTCAACCCGCTGGAGCAACAGAACGCGGTAAAAACGTTATATTCTGAATTTGTCAGCCCGGTGTGCGCTAAATATGGCTTAACGCGCATTGAGCTGGATATTTTGCTGTTTTTAGCGAACAACACCCGCTATGATACGGCAACCGATATTGTGGAGGTTCGTTTTTTAGCAAAATCTCAGGTGTCGGCGGCAATCAAAAATCTGGAAGCCCGCGGCTGCCTGCGGCGGGAATACCAGTTGGAAAATCGCAAAACCGCCCACCTGCGCCTGTGTGACCCCGCGCAGCCGATAATAGCGGCCGGGCGCAGCGCACAGGAACAGTTTGGCGCGGCGCTGTTGGATGGATTTACCCCCGAAGAGCTGGAGCATATGCAGCGCAGCATAGAGCGCATCCGCAAAAACGTGGAAAAGTATCTGGAGGATAAAAACAATGACAATGGTGATTAAATTTATCGTGTGCTTTATTGCCGGCATCGGCGCGGGCCTTGGCACCGGCTTTGCCGGCATGAGCGCGGCGGCGGTCATCAGCCCGATGCTCATTACCTTTTTGGATATGCCCGCTTACGAGGCTGTGGGCATTGCACTGGCCAGCGATGTGTTGGCCAGCGCGGTCAGCGCTTATACCTATGGCAAAAACAAAAATCTGGACATCCGCAACGGCGTTGTGATGATGGTATCGGTTTTGTGCTTTACCATGGTGGGCAGCTGGATCGCCAGCCATGTGCCCAACAGCACGATGGGCAGTTTCTCGGTATTTATGACATTCCTGCTCGGCGTTAAGTTTATTGTAAAGCCGGTTATGACCACCAAGAACGCAATGGAAGCGGTAGACCCCAAAAAGCGGTTTGTACAGTCGGTGATCTGTGGTGTGATGATCGGCTTTATCTGCGGATTTATCGGTGCAGGCGGCGGCATGATGATGCTGTTGATCCTGACCAGTGTGCTGGGGTATGAGCTGAAAACCGCTGTGGGTACCAGCGTATTCATTATGACCTTTACAGCCTTTACCGGTGCCGTCAGCCACTTTGCCATCGGCGGTATGCCGGACCTGTGGTGCCTGGTGTTCTGTGTGGGGTCCACGCTGTTGTGGGCGCGCATTGCCGCACGCTTCGCCAACAAGGCTAGCAGCCACCGAACCGCGCCACCGGCGTTGTGCTGGTTGTGCTGGGGGTGGCGATCATGGGGGTAAACTACATTAAATAATTAGAGTAGCGCCGCCACAACAGCGAACGAAGCACAGCGGTCGCAGAGTGCGAGGCTTGGCCCAATTAGAAATTAGCAATGAAAGGAAAAAGCCGCACAGCGCCGATAGATCGGGCGCTGTGCGCTTTTTTATATCGTTTAGTAAATGGATTACTGGACGTCGGAGGAAGAGTCGTCGGAGGAAGCTTCAGTGGATTCTTCGGCTTTCTCGGTGGGGTCTTCGGGCAGGGGCTCGTTATCTTTGGCGAGGGCGGCGTTCAGTTCGTCTTCGCGCATCTTGTTGATGGTGCTTTCAATGGTAAAGCACTTGTTCAGCGGCTGGTAGATGCACAGCAGGGCAGGAAGCATCGGCAGCCAGAAGTTGGTGAACGGCAGAATGATCGTCGTCAGCGGGAAGAACAGCAAAATGGCGCCCCAATACACGGCTTTGATGGCGATGGCACCCAAGCTGCGGGGCAAGTAGCCCAAGAACAGCAGCAGGCTGTTTTTCAAAATGCCGTACAGCGGCAGATCCAGCAGGGCAATCTGCGGCCAGATGTAACTTTCCCAAGCCCAGCGTTACCACAAAGCTTAGGATCAGCAGCACCCAGGTAACAATACCGGCGCTGATGACCGACATGTGGAACAGGGTAAAGATCTGCATCGAAAGCACCAGGCCGGTCAGCATGCCGGGAACCAGGCTTTCCCTGGCGTTGCGCTTCCACACGCGGCGGTAGGTTTCCCACCAGTAGCCAGGTTCATCGCGCAGGCTGCGCAGCACGGTATCAGCCATGGCGCTCAGCTCCGGGCCTGCAATCAGGCCGCCGATGATACCGGCCAGCAGCATGAACAGCAGCGCGTGCGTTTCAACGGCAAAAAACATACCGATAATAAAAGGCAGGCAGCCCAGGAAAGCCAGGAAACCGGCGCGGAAAAAGTTCCACATATCGCGGCCCATAATTTCGGCTAGGCGGGCAACACCCTTTTTGCGCGGGGCGTCCGGGCGCACGCCCGGTCCGGGACGGGTAAAGCGGTCAGAAGAGAAAAAGTCCCATGGCGGTAGAATCTCCTTTGTTTTAACAAGCACTGCGCTTGAAATATACTTATTTATTATATCAGTGTTGGCGGCCAAGAGCAACAAAAAAATGCGGGTGGGGTGTGGGCGGTATGCCGCGGTGATATGTAAAATCTGGTTTTAATCTTTACAAATCATTACAAAACAAGTACAATAAATCTATACGCTGCCCGGAGCTTTGGGCCGGGCAGGATTTTATCCATCCAGCTGTATGAGCAGAAAAGAGGACCCAGCCGATGAAACGTAATATCCTTTGCACTCTGGCCGTTATGGCAGCTTGTGCGATCCTGGTTGCCTGCGGCAAAACCGATGATCAAATCTCGCCCATTACGCCGGAATCCAACGCCGCCAGCAGCGAGGCCGAGGCTACCCCGGAACCCACCCCGACCCTGCCCCCGTATGAAGCTAACGTGCTGACCGGCGAGGCTAAAGGCGAAAATTATCCCGAGGGCCAGCGCATTACCGCCCTTATGGTGAACAACCTTGTGGACGCCCGCCCGCAGCGTGGCCTTTCCAAGGCGCAGATGCTGTTTGAAATCAAGGTGGAAGGCGGCATCACCCGCTTTATGCCGGTGTTCAATGATTACCACGATATTGATGAGATTGGCCCCATCCGTTCCGGCCGTGACCAGTTCTTCCAGCTGATCCTGCCCTGGCAGGCCCTGTATATCCACGAAGGCCAGTCTGTTGTCATGCAGCAGTACGCCCTGGATTATGATTACGGCCTGCTGAACAACAATGATGGTGCTTCCGGCTACCGTGATTACAACCGTGTGAACTGGCGCGGCCTGAGCTATGGCAACGGCCTGGCACTGGAACACACGATGTACACCAGCGGCGAAAACATTGAAAAGTATATCACCAACAAAAATGTGGATATGAACCGCACCTACAATTCCACTTTCTTTAACTTTGTGGATTACCGCCAGGATAACCCGGTGCGCGACCTGACCCAGTCCCAGGATTCCCAGCTGACCACCAAGGACGGCCCGGTGGTGAAGGACGGCGAATATGTGGAGATCAGCCACAGCCAGTCCTACAAGACCCGTTTCCTGTACGATAACACCAACAACGTCTACCTGATGCAGCAGAACTTCTCCGGCAACTGGCGTGATACCATTGACGAAGAGTACAACGATTATCAGCTGCAATTCCCCAATGTGATCGTTCTGTTCACCGACATTCACACCTACCCCGGCCACGAGACCACGGACCTGCAGTATGTTGAGTACGCATGGGGCGGCATCGGCTATTACTGCTATGGCGGCAAGTGCGAAAAGATCTACTGGCAGAAGGGTACCCCGCTGGAAGCCCTGCGCCTGTACTATCTGAATGAAAACGGCCAGTGCAGCGATACCCCCTGCGAGATCAATATTGGCAAGAGCTATGTGACCATTGTGGATGTGGACGAAGCCATCAACCTGAAGGTGGGCAACCTGGCCGACTTTGACCTGGATGCCGCAACGGTAAGCGCTTCCAACACTTCCATTGATGCCGACGCCAAGGCGGGTGAAAGCCTGGGGGCTTCCACCACCGACCTGGTCAGCGCAGCGCGCAACAACCAGGCTGTGGGCAACACCGAAAGCAATACCCAGAGCACCACCCAGAGCAGCACCACCACCAATACCAGCAATGACAGCCAGAGCGTGGAGTCTGCCCCCCAGCAGGACAACACCCCGCAGCAGGATACCGCCGACCAGAGCAGCGCAGATGACACCGCCAGCGATGACAGCGGTGAGGATATCCCCTGGGCGGATTGAGCGTGACGCCGGAGCGCCACGCTCCTGTACCTCTCCTTTGACACCCTATCGCAAAAAAACATGTTCTCATGCCTTTTTTGCTCGCAAGGTATTCCAAGCGTCGGCGCATGTCTGCCGCTTGGAATGACTTTTAGAATTTTTTTCGACAGTCTAAAGTGCCCGCCCGCAGGGCGGGTACTTTTTTATAACAGGAGTCTGTATGACTGAGCGTTCAAACAAGAAAAAATACCCCCTGTGTGCCGCAGCCCTGGCGCTGGCTGTGCTGCTGGCAGGCTGCGCCCCGGCGGAAGGCGCCGCAGCGGCCACAGCGCAGCCCACAGCAGAGCCGACAGAAGCACCCACCCCAACGCCGGAACCCGAAGCGAACCCCCTGACCGGGGAGCAGGGCGATTATACCAACCAGCGCCCGGTGGCGGTCAGCATCCGCACCGGGGATGGCAGCACCCCCCAGTGGGGCATTGCCGCTGCGGATGTGCTGATTGAGGGCGTGACCGAGGGCAAGACTGCCGGGTTGACCGCGGTGTTTGCCAGTGTGGACAGCGTGGAAAAAGCCGGCCCGGTGGCCCCAGGGCGGGATCTGCCGCTGCAGCTGGTGCTGCCGCTGAATGCCGTTCCGGTACACATTAACAAAAGCGTGTATGCTTCCAACCTGCTGAACGTGCTGCAATACCAGGATCTGGACGGCTACCATGCGGGCACCGCAGGTTTTGCCTTTGACGAGGACCGCGCCAACAGCGGCTACCGGGAGGAAAACTGCTGGTACACCACAAAAGATCTGATCAACACCGGCCTGGCAACCTATAACACTGATACCGCCGGTGCCAACATGCCGCTGTTCCACTTTGTCCAGCGCAAGGACCCGGAGCAGCAGAATGCCAAAAGCCTGTATATCACCTTTTCCAACAAGGATACCGAAGAACTGGTTTATTCGCCGGAAGTGGGCCTGTACCTGAAAAACAATGCCGATGGCAGCCCCATGATGGATGCGGGCAATAACGAGCAGGCAGCGTTCACCAATGTGTTTGTGCTGTATGCTTCCTCTGGTGTAAAGGATGACGGCGTGACCCGCCAGTATGACCTGACCGGAGGCACCGGCATCTACCTGACAAAAGGCGGATGGGAGACCATCCAGTGGACCAAGGGCGATGCCACAGCGCCGCTGCAGTTGACCGATGCCAGTGGTAAAACGCTGGATGTGAATCCCGGCAAGAGCTTTCTTGCCATCTGGGGCGGCTACTATGGCCAGGCTCTGCGCCTGCTGGACGGGGACGGTAACGAGCAGGCATTGCCGGAAAAACCGGCCCTGCTGGACAGTGCTGTGCCGGATGAAGCCGCTGAGGCTGCTGAACAGGCACAGCAGCACGCTCAGGCCCTTGCGGATGCCCAGGACAAGCTGAACCAGGCCCAGACTGCCCTGAATGACGCCCTGCAGGCCCAGCAGGATGCAGCCGGAACGGCAGACAGCGCCGATGATGATGCCGCCAGCCAGCGTGTGGCGGAGGCCCAGGCGGCCTATGACGCCGCCGCTGCCGAGCTTGCCGCTTTGCAGCCCGCGGAGGAACCCGACGGGAACACCGAGCCCGCCGCCGATAGCGCCGAGGAACCCCAGAGCGAACCGGATTCAGCCAACGGGGAAAACGCAGGCTGACCCACAACAGAAAACCCAAAAATAAAATGCCGTCCCTGCCAAAACAGGGGCGGCATTTGGTTGATATTGGCGGTGTTGACGGGATTACTCTTCCGCACCGTCCAGGTAGCCATAGGGCACAATGTCAAAAGCTTCGGCAATATGGTCGCGCATCCACATTTCGGCGTCCAGGCGCAGGCTGTAGCCACAGCCGGGGTCGGTCATCCATTCCTCCGGCTTGTGCTGCGGCAAAACGTGGTTGGCCATCATGTTCATGATCACGCCGCCGTGGGTGATGCAGGCAGCTTCCTCGGTATGGGTGCGCAGCTGGTATTCAAACAGCTTCATCAGCATCACGTTGGTGCGGTCGTAGAAGGCTTTGCGGTCCTCGGCACCATCGGGGTTGGTGCGGCTGGTGGGGTCCATCCACTGGGCAAACTCCGGGTCCTTGACCAGCTCAGTGATGGGGCGGTTTTCAAACTTGCCAAAGTTCATCTCCCGCAGGTCCTGCAAAATCGTGAGCTTGGCGTTGGGAAACAGCACTTCCGCTGTTTGCTGGGCGCGCAGCATGGGGGAGCAGAACACAAGCGGAACATCCGGATACTGGAACTTGGCTTTCAGCTCCTCCAGCTGGGCGCGGCCCTCCGCGCACAGGGGCAGGTCTGTGCCGCTGCCGATATAGCGGCCATCCAGGTTGCCCTGGGTCAGGCCGTGGCGGATCAGATGCAGTTTATAATATTTCAAAAACAAAACCTCCTGACGGATATATGTTGCAAAAAAAAGGATTACAAAATGGTTACAAAATAAGAACGGGTAAAAGAGACACACAATATTTGTACAGGAAAACACGCAAAATGTCAATATCTAGTTTGTTTGGCCCGCTTTGAAGGAAATACCGAAAAAATTGACAAAAAATTGGCGAATTTGATGTTTACAAATCGTTTTTGGGCAGATATAATTTACACCATGTAGAATGCAGTAGAGCCCGCATTTGTGCCGCAGCCAAAAGCGGCGCACAAAAGCGCGGTTCCTGCCAATAGGATGCCTACCCGGCCCAACGCGGCGCAGCGAACCCTTAAGCTACATTCCGGTGTGCTTTGGGGATTTCTGCGCATTTTGGGGTCTTTATCTGCCGCAAGCCCGGCAGGGTGTAAGGCGGCAGGCAGCGGTGCAAACCCGCAAGGCGGAAAACAGAACGGCGGGGGCGTGCCGGCCCCTAAGGTGCTGCAGGAACCGGCGGAATGTCCGGCCCCTGCGCCCTGGCGATGCAGTGCAAACCCTGTGCGGCCTTTGCGCGCTGCGTTCTGGTAAAGTGTGAAGGATGGCAACAAGATGGCAATGGAATTTAACCGCATCATTACCCTGCTGCGCAAAGAGCGGGGCATTACCCAAAAACAGGCGGCGCAGGAGCTTGGCATCAGCCAGGCGCAGCTTTCCCATTATGAGAAAGGCATCCGGGAATGCGGCCTTGAATTTGTGGTGCAGATTGCGGATTACTATAATGTTTCCTGTGACTACCTTTTGGGGCGCAGTGCAGAGCGCAGCGGCCAGACCATCAAGGTGGAAGAACTGCCCGATGCCGGCGGCGCAACCTCCGGCAGCATTTACCGCGGCAGCGTGCTGCCCACCATGTATAAAAAACTGATTGAAAATTCGCTGGACATTTTGTTTGACCGGTTGGATCAGTGCAGGGATAAGCGGGTGGTTACCTCCGTCAGCAATTATCTGATGCTGGCCGTCTACCGCATGTTCCGCCGCCTGTACCAGGCTGCGCCGGGCAATGTGGCCAGCATGTTCCGCGTAACGCCCGCCCGCTGGGAGCGTGACGCCGACGCCGCCATGTTCTTGCAGGAAGGTGAGCTTTCGGCCACCATGGCAGGGGAGAACGGCGCATGCCCCGACCCCGCTGCCTTTGAGATGAACACCGAGACCCTGGCCAGGGATTACCCGCGCCACGCCACCAGCCTGATGAACCTGATCAAGAACAGTGAGGAAGTCATCCGCAAGCACAATGCCTGAACCGGATGCCGCTGCAAAATAACAAAAATTCTGCCTGCCCCAAGGGATTGGGACAGGCAGTGTTTGTATAAGGGTGAACGGTGCGGCAGAGCTTACAGTTTGGCAAGCTCCTTGCGGCAGGCTGCACAGATGCGCTTGCCGCGGAAAAGAATGCTATCCCCGGTTACTTCACCACACAGGTCACAGCAGCCGTCTGCGCGGTACTTGCGCAGCAGGATGGTATCACCATCGGTAAAGATTTCAAGGGGAGTATCAGTGGTGATACCAAACGAATCTCGCAGTTCCTTGGGCAGAACAAAACGGCCTAAGCTGTCAACACTGCGGATGATTCCAGTAGATTTCATAGGCTAACCTCTTTCATATGTAGTACATCACCCGGAAAAAGCGACACCAACGCTTTTTGTATACACAGTATACCTTTAATTTCCACTGATGTCAATATTTGGCAATCGAAAAAATGAAATTTTCCGGCGTTTTTGACAAAAAAAGAAAAATAACGTTTTATCGTGTATAAAAATTGCAATTTATGTACGTTTTGGTCATCTTTTGCTACAACTTTGATACCAGTACAGGATATGATACAGATAACGATGGTAGATTTGGAAAGGCTGGTGTGCAGGATGACAAGATACAAACAGGAAAGCGCAAAATATCGCAAAATAGTTGCGGTGGTCCTGATATTGTTGGCAGTGCTGGCGGCCGTTTGGCTGGCGGAAAGATGGTATACCAGGCATAAAACATCGGCGGCTGCAGCGGGTGTAAACCCCATCGGCCAGCTGCTGACCGGCCAGCCCGACCCGGCGGAGCCTTATACAGGTACCATCAGCCTGGTGGTGGCCGGGTATGACCGTTCGGCGGAGGACGGCGAAGAAGAGATCGGCCTGACGGATATGATCCTGTATCTGCAGTGGGACTGTGACCGGAACAAGCTGGAGGTGCTGCAGGTTCCGCCCAGCCTGTATGTGGGGTGGAGCACCGGCCAGGCGGAAGCAGGCGAGGGGGAAGAAAACGCCGCAAACCCCACCGGCCAGGGCAGCACAACGGGGCGTATCAACGCCGTAGCCAGGGAGACAGGCGGTCTGCAGGGACTTTGCGATGAAATCACCGCCATGACCGGCCTGCCGGTGGATGGCTACCTTGGCATGGACTTGAACGGCCTGGGCGATATTGTGGAGTACATCGGCGGGGTAGAAGTGGATATTCCGCAGGAAATAGAGAACGGCGGTTCCTACCTGCCCAAAGGCAGGTACCTGTTGGACCGCAGCTCGGTGGAGTTCCTGGTGCGGGAACGCCGCAGTTATGCGTATGGTGATATGGATCGCCAGCGCGTGCTGCGCAGCGTGTTTGCCGGATTGTTGCGGTATGCCCAAAGCTGTACCCTGGTGGATGCCGCCAAGCTGGTGCCGGTCATTATGCCCTATATGCAGACCAATTTGGATATGGATACCCTGATGCAACTTGCCGCCAGCGCGGAGAGCCTGCAGGCAGAACAAGTGGTGTTTACCATCCCCAGTGCTTACGCGGTGCAGACGAACAGCGTCGGCGCGATTGTGTGGGACCCAGAGATTATGGCGCCGCTGCTGCGGGTGCGCTTTGGGCTGGACTGTGACCCGCAGGACCTGAACCTGCCCGCCCCCGCGCTGGAAGCCAGCGAAGCGGACGCGGGGGAGAGTTATGCCTATTCTGATTATATCGAAGGCAGCGTGCAGAACCTGAGCGAGCTGGCAGTCGGCGAGGAATGAATCTCCAGAGTCAATAGGAAAAAATTTCCGCACAAAAGTTGTAACAAAACGCAGAGCTGCATCGTTTTATTGAGTGAAACCAGGAACGAGAACATTTCCCCTGCATCACAGGCAGGGGCAGATTAAGGCAATACCGCATAATTCTAAGTGCCGATACGGCGAGCGAGGTGCGGCAGATGCTAAGCCAAAAGCGCAGATAATACTGGATGTCTTATCGAGCATTTTGGCAACGCAGATGCCGTGCCGCAGCCGCCGGAGCGGTGCTTAAGCCGTAAGGCGGGAATTGTGCGGTGTTGCCTTAAAGATAAGGCAGAACCGCATCCGGCAGGGCAGCACACAAACCGCCAGGCGGATGCGGGGGCGCCATAGAGTTATAAGGAAGAAAAGATGGCAGTTTACAGAAAAAAGCAGCCTGCCCGCCGTCCAGTGCGGCGCGGCTGGAAGCGGCACGCGCGCACAGGGATGTTCCTCTTCGCGTTTGCGCTGGTGGCCGTTACTGTGGGGGTGATTTTGCCCCACGCGGGGGTGATGAGCGCTGCGGCAGAGGGCAGCACGCTGACAGAGAAGATTTTTACCACCGTGCAGAACAAGAACCTGCCGGTAATTGCAATCGACCCCGGCCACGGCGGCACTGACCCCGGCAGCGAGGGCAGCGGCCTGTGGGAGTACGAGATGACCTGGCAGGTGGCCAACGAGCTGGTAAACCTGCTGGAGCAGGATGGCCGCTATGCCCCGGTGCTGACCATTACCGAGGAAGAAAGCCAGAACAGCGATATGCCGCGCGTGGAACCGGCGGAACGCGCCCAGCGCGCGAATGACGCGGGTGCAGTGCTGCTGTTTTCTATCCATGGCAATTCCGATCCGAGCGGCACGGCCAGCGGTTTTGAATGCTACGCCATTCCGCCGGGGCAGCAATACCATGACGAGAGCGTGGCCCTGGCCCGCCTGACCGCCCAGAAGATTACCCAGACCGGCCAGCCCCTGCGCGGGCAGGATGGTGTGCGGTACATTTATTTTGATACATACGATAACCGCATGGTGTATGAATCCAGCGACGAGACCCCGCACAATGAACCGACCTTCCGCCTTTTGGCGGACGCCGACTGCCCGGCGGTGCTGGTAGAACAGTGCTTTTTGACCAACCCCCAGGATGCCGCCCGCCTTGCCACCCCCAGCGGCGCTAAACAGGCCGCAAAGGCGTATTATGAAGCAATATGCGAATGGATGGAAGGCAGGTAAAAGGCAGAAAGTAGGAGTTGAAGGTAATTAGGAATTAGAAATGAGAAATTAGCAAAAAAGAACCGGTGCAGTTTGGGCGGAGTTTGCCGAAATATCTTTCTAACTTTCCCTGTTTTACAGGCTTTCCAGCCCATTCATTAGTGAAATGATATGTATTTTCCCTTATTTTTGCCCTTATGAGATAATCGTAAGGGAAATAAGGGAAAGTTTTATTTAGTCATTGCCTGCCATTTTATCAAGTAACCTTGCAGATTCCCGCTTGGCTTTTCTTGTAGAGTGTGCATAGACATTCATGGTGGTACTGACATCTGAGTGCCCTAACAGTTCCTGCACATCCTTTGGTGCTGCTCCATTTGCCAGAAGGTTGCTTGTGTAGGTGTGTCGCAACTGGTGAAAATGAAATCCTTCAAATCCATCCAGTTTCTGAGCAATCTTCCTGCAAACAATTCCTAACGTACTTGGCAGTTCCAGACTTCCATCCGGTCTTAAGCAGACAAAGGATATTTCCTTATAATCTTCTGGAACATTCTCTGTTCCGTCCAGATGATAGAACTCATAGTAAACTCTGTTTTTGTCTTTTACTTCTCTGTAGTAGTTTTTGTGGTAAAGTTTTCCGTACTGCATTCGGTTTTTAAGTTGTTCCTTTCGGGCATTGCGAAGAATCTCTGCCAGTGTATCTCCAAAATCAACAATCCTTACCTTTTTTCGTTTGGTTGGTCCGATGATGTTCTTATGTCTTGAACCATCATAGCGGATACTTCGTCTGATCGTAAGACACTGTTCTTCAAGATTTACATCCTGCCATGCCAGACCACAGGCTTCACCGATACGAAGTCCTGCATAATAAGCTATCTGGATTGGAAGTATTGCCGGTGGATTGTAATTCCTGTAGAAATTCAATCAGTCTTTCATAATCCTCTCGTGGAATTGGCTGTATATCGCCATCCATGTCATCATCAGAAAACAGGTCAACCTCATCCGTCTGGTATTTCAGCTTAATATACTGCATTGGATTGAAAGTGATATATTGCTTTGGGGATACTGCAAACCGGAATGACTGCTGTAATACTGCCGAGAAAGAACGAATGTAATCTTTGCTGTAACCTTTTCTTTCTGAACCATCTTAAGTGCCACCAAAGGAAAGCAGATCGAAGAAGGCTTGTAAATGCTCAGATGTTACATTTTTCAACTTTCTCTCTGAAATTGGATGCTTCTTGATGTTGGTAATAGCACCAAGGTAATTCTGGACTGTCCCATTACTGAGAGTACCGGTCTTTAATTCTTCCTCTGCCCATATATCAAGTAATTCTCCAATTGTAATATTTTCCGACTTTGCAATGAATTTCTTGCTTTCGTAATCGTCCATTGCCTGACGGAGCAGTTTTTCCGTTTCACTTTTTACTTTCTGTTCCAGCGTATTCTTTCTGAACCAGATTGCCGCTTGCATCTTCTACATAGAAGCGGTAGTACCATTTCTTTCCTTTTTTTTCTTACAGATCCTTTTGCCATAATCGTGTGTCTCCTTTCGATATCAGACAATCGGAACTGATGAAATGCTTCTTGCGTGTAAGGCATATATGAGCTGACTTGCTCGTGTGCTATTGTATCACTCCGGTTGTCGTTCTATACCGAATCGGAATCCTCATACAAAACTTCTGATAAAAGATTTTCAAGCCTTTGTTCTGCCATTTCCGGTTTCTTGGAATAGAGCCTTACAATATCTGCCATGTCGTTAAAGGCATTAACAGTGTGGGTGATCTCCCGGAGAAACATAATCTCGTTATATTCATCATTCGATTCAAATCCCATTGCCTTTGCAATATCCGCTTCATTCGTGTTGCCCTTGTAATTCTTGCAGGCAAACTGGAATGATTCCAGAAACAGGTTATATTGCTTTAACATCAACAGCAGTAAATCTTTGGAAAAAGCATCTTCCTTTTTACTAAGGTCGAGAGGTAACTGTTTGAGAATATCGCCCATTGCATCACGAATCTGTAGCACCATCTTTTTTGGTATTGTCAATCGAACCATTCTCATAACGCAGGATTGTGGAAGCGGTAACTCCCATCTTCTCTGCAACATAAGGCTGTGTCAGATTTAATTCCAGACGACGCTGTTTTGCCCTGCTGCCTATCAGCTTGCGTAGTTCTTTATCAGAAGAAGATGCTGTCGGAAATTAATGCCGGATACGGCAGAAAGGGGGAATCGTATCATGGCGATATTTCATTTTACAGTAAAGATTGTCGGACGGAGCAAAGGGAAATCTATCATAGCTGCATCAGCATATCTGAATGGCGATGTGATGAAGAATGAGGAAACAGGCAGAATCAGTTACTATACTTCCAAAAAGGAAGTCGTCTACACCAGTCT
>VOFC01003972.1_pt1 | contig 36136 bp, 64 predicted proteins | sample 5384161 | NCBI WGS metagenome assembly VOFC01 (sample SAMN12384722, study PRJNA508395) | human gut metagenome | isolation source: healthy gut B | host: Homo sapiens | reverse complement strand
AATGCTGGGGATTTTTCAGGGTCGCCAGGTAGCCGCCCTGATAGTAGAGGTCCGATGTGACCTCCGTGAAGCCGGTGGTTGGGAGGGACGCTGGATGTGCCGCCATGGGGAAGCCGGAATAATCGGGCGGGCGACGGTGGTGCCAACGCTGCCGTTGATAACGGCATCGCCCAGCATATAGCCGGGGGCCAGATTGAGGGGGTCAGCGGAGTGCCGGTATTCGGGGTGTAGGCGGTGGGGCTGCCAAGGCTGGCGGGAACAGAGCCGTGTTTTTGCTCACATCCCACATTGGGAAGCTCCCCCGGTCCGCCGTGACAACAGGTTCCACCGAAGTCGGCTTGCCATACTCCGGAGTCACCAGGGGGCGGCGATGTCGTATTCCAACGCGCTGGCGGGAACAGCCAGGGGCCGCGGTCAGGCACAGCAGGGACAAAAGCATGGTCAGTTTCTCCATATCGTATTACCTCCGTCGCTTGATGAAGTAGAACGCCCCGGGTGGGATCAGTCTGGTCAGGCGGGCGCTGGAGTCGGAAATATCTCCGGTGTTCTCACCGGGGTCCAGGACCGTGCCCTCGAAAATCGCCACATGGCGGATTTTGTTTCAGGTTGATACGGCTCACGGTGCCCGCGTAGCGGCGGTGACGGTATAGCCCTTCACATAGGAGCTGGTGGCGGAGCCGGAGTAGGAGGCCATAGCGGTAAAGCGACCGTCCTCGGTCTGCCAGTCCACAGCCTGAGGGTCATGGAATTTCCGCCGTCCTGAATAGTCTTTGGGGATATACTGGTGTGTCCCAGTCGGTGCTGGGGCTGTAGGTGTGGCAGGGTCACGGTTTTGGTGGAGCTGCTGGCTACCCGGCCGCCTCCACCTTCACCGTATCCAGTTTCAGGGTCAGCACCTCTGACAGCTTAACCTTCTGTGATAACTCCTTTGTTCGCGGTAGCAGGGTTAAGCACCGCCCATGTCCTTGTCCTGCTGTTCACGGACACGGTTTCCGTGTGCTGCGACTCGTTGGCGGGGAGTTCTGCTTCCAGCAGGTCCGTGAGGTAGTGGTAGCCGTCCTGTTCAAAGTCGGACCGGGGGATGCCGCCGTCATCCTCCGTCCAGGTCGTGTACACATTTTCCTGATCTCAGTACCATCCTCGCCCGGTGACGGCGGTGGATAGCAGGGTGACGGCTGGGTGGGTTCAGACGGGTTTGGCGGCAGCATGACAGGGGCCAGACACATGGAAAGCGCCAGGACGCACATGAGCCGGGCCTCGTGGGCCAGGGGTTTCCGCTTCATAATAACTTCCTCCATGTTTTTGATTTTGAGGCTTCTAAAAATCCTCATGGCACGCCATGAGGTCCGACAATACCTGTGTTCGGTTTTCGCGCGCTGTTCTCAAGGTTTACCGGCTGAAAAAGGATAGAACAAAGCCTTTCTTTTCAGCTGGAACAACGGAGTTTCGGGAGAGTGTGAGGGGGAGGAGGCAGCAGGCATACTGTGGCCGCAAAAGGGCAGACTTTCCCCTGGGCGTGGGTTCATCGCTCCATCTCCTCTGCCGCTTGCGGTACAGTCTCAAAGCCTTCACGATGGTGTCCTCGATTTTCTGCGCGGCGTCCCCGGCTTAAAACTGTCGATCCGTTCCTGGGAATCTTGAATTGCTCCATTTGGTTGGGCTTTTCCTCCTGCATGATGGAAGGGATCACGTCGGGGGTTCAGCTGCCCTTTTCAGAAAAAGCCCTCATTTTGATGGCCTGGGCATGGACGGGGTGCGGTCCTCACTCTCCAGACCTCCAACAAGGTGGTCTGCTCATTCCGGCAGATAGGACAGCCCACGGCGGGCGCAGGGCCATTTGCAACTTGCCGGCTTTTTCAGCACAGAATTGTCCACCATGTCCAGCACCGGGATAAGGCTGGTTAAACAAATATACCGGTGAATTTGGGTTTTGCTATCAGGAGATTGCCCTGCAAGCTCTTGATTTGAGCGCATCCCCCAACTTCGTCCCCACTGGGGACGAAGCAACCTGACGCTGTCCCTGCCGTTTCATGGCCTCTAACTTCATCTTATAGGCAAACGCCTTTTCTGGACGGCAAGACCTGTTCCCGCTGAAGGTTGTTGTCCACCTCATGACGATGATGGCTTCATCATCTGTCAACTCGGACGATACAGGGCACCGTAGGCAGACCCGCCAGTTCTGTCGCCCGCTTGCGCCGGTGGCCTTTTTGCTGGTTATGGCATTTTTGATTAGCCTATGGGGCTGCCGTTGGCTGCAATCTGGCTGATGGGCAAGGTGCAGAGTTTGAAATTTGCAATTCAGGAGTTGGTTTATGGATAAAAATACGCAAAACCATAAAAATGCCAGACACCGTCTGTTAAATTAATATCGCGTATAATATTAGTACGAAAGGAAGTGATATGATGGGACAATTTGAACAGCTGGATCAGATGCTAACAAACAAGAAGGAATGCTGCGAACAGCGCAGGTAGTATCTTTCTGGTATTTCAAAAGCCGGTTTTTATGATTATGTGCGTTCACGGAATTGATAGAGTCGCGCATGGAATTTATCTTTCCAAGGATGCCTGGGTCGATGCCATGTACTTCTTCATCTGCGGGTCGAACAGGCAGTGTTTTCCCATGAGAACAGCTTTATTTTTTCACGATCTGACAGACCGTGAACCAATAGAATATACAGTTGGTCAAAACTGGATGCAACTAAGCAAAAATGAAAGCAGAAGGCATTCAAGTTTTACGATTAAAGCAGACTTACATGATGTAGGACTTTACAACAGCGAAAACTCCGTTCGGGCATACTGTGCCGGTTTATGATATGGAGCGAACGATCTGGTGATTTGCTCAAGAAGCCGTAGCAGAATTGAAATTCAGACCTTTCAGGGAGCACTGAAAGCGTATGCCCGTAGAAAAAGATAAGAACCTGCGAGCTTTAATGCAATATGCCGGGATGTTCAAGGTGGAAAAAAATTTTACGACAGTATTTGGAGGTACTTTTATGATAAAACAACAAGACAGCTTAAAAAGATTTAATAGAAAAACCTTTCAGAGACTGGATGGATTTTGATTGAAAAGGAGGCAATACTATGGGACTTGACATCTACGCCGGAACATTGACCCGGTACTATTCTCACAACTGGAAAACTGTTGTTCAGCAGTGGGCGGAGGAAAACGGATACACCTTTAACCGGATCACCCCGGATGGAGAACCTGCTGATAACGAGGAGGAGCTGTCCTCGGCCGAGGTTCAGGCGGCGGTGGAGAACTGGCGGGATCAGATCTTGAGCCGCCATTTCTCAGCCGGGCCAGCCCCCCTACACTCCATGGCCGGAGGACAACGAGCGGCCCTATTACACCGATAAGCCGGATTGGGATGCCTTTGGCGCTATGCTGCTGGTGGCCGCCTGTCGTACATACGAGGAACCGGTGCCTTCCACCGTGGAGAAGGACTGGACCGGCTTGTTGAACTCGCCGAACAGCTCCTCGTTGCTGGGCATATCCTCGGGCAGAGGACGGGCCACCCAGGTGGTGTTCATGTAGTGCTTCAGGCAGATGTTCTCGGACACGATGTTGCCGCCCCAGGTGCCGCACCCCATGGAAGACGTGGGAGGCATGCCGTTGGTGGAAGAACCGGAGTTGCCGCGGTTGTTGGGCTGGCGCACCATGATGCGGGACACGGGGGGCACATGCCCAGACGATGGATGTGGTCGTCGTCGAAGGAGTAGATGCCGCAGCTGTGGCCCTTGCCGCCCACGTTGAACATGGCCTGCATCATGGTCAGCGCGTTTTCAAACTCCCCGTAGTACTTGAACAGGGTCAGCAGAGTGGTCAGCTTCTCGCTGGAGAAGAAGTGCTCCTTGCCCACGTTCTCGATGCCGCCGCCGGTCACAGCGATGAACTTCCGGTCAGCCGGGATCTCGAACCCGGCGGCCTCCGCCAGCTTCTGCGGGCTGATGGCCACGGTGTTGGGCAGACGGTGCCCCCGCCTCGTCCCACATGACGGCCTTCAGCTTCTCAGCCTCTTCCTCGTTGGCCAGGTAAGCGCCCTCCTTCACCAGGGCGGCTACGAACCCGTCGTACACGTCCTCGTGGATGATCAGGTTGCCGTCGCAGGAGCAGCCGGAGCCGAAGTCGGAGCACTTGGAGATCCGGGTGTTCATGGCAGCCTCAGCCTGACGCTCGGGGGTGTTGCAGGTGTTGTCGATGATGACAGTCGCGTTGCCGGCGCCGGAGCCGTAGGCCGGCACGCCGGAGGAGTATGCGGACTTGACCATGGGACGGCCGCCGGTGGCGATGACCAGGTCGCAGCGCTTCATCAGCTCCTGGGTCAGGGTGATGCTGGGCTCCTCGATGCCCTGGATGATGTCGGCGGGAGCGCCCTCACGCACCAGGGTCTCACGGATGATGTTGATGCACTTGTTGGTGGTCTTCTTCGCGCGCGGATGGGGCTGCAGATGATGACGTCACGGGCCTTGATGGCATAGATCACCTGGCCGGCAGGGGGTCAGGCAGGGGTTGGTGGTGGGCACCAGAGACGCGATCACGCCCACAGGCTTGGCATACTTCACGATGCCCTTCTCAGGGATCTCCTCGATCACGCCCACGCTCTTCTGACGCAGGCAGTCCCGCAGGATCAGCTTCAGCTTGTTCCGCTTGTTCCGCTTGGTCACCTTGTCGCCCAGGCCGGTCTCGTCCACCGCCTCGTCAGCCAGGTTCGCCCAAACCTTCATGTCGATCACAGAAGCGGCGACCGCCTGGCACAGCCGGTCCACGCGCTCCTGGTCATAGGTGGCGATGATCTCCGCCGCAGCGCGGGCCTTAGCGACCATCCTGTCCAGCATTTCGATCTGCTCAGGAGTGACTTCTTTCGCCATTGTAATGATCTCCTTTTCCTTATTATTTGCCGGACCTCCGTCCAGCTTTCCTTACTGTCGCCATTATACCACTTCTTCCTCTCCCGTCCAATACTTCATTTCAATGAAAATGATAGAGGCATTTTATGAAAAACTTTTTTTTCATTCTTTGGCCTTTTTCTGTCATATGGATGATTTTTTCCTCTCTTTTCCCCCGAAGGGACAATGGTTATGCTTGACACCGGCCCCGGAATAGAATATCTTTTATAATATGTCCTTAAATTAGACCCGGCACCAGGAATCGACTCCCCCTCAGGCTCGACTCCGGCTTCATCGCCAAACCATGCAGGGAGGTGGACTTCTTGACTTTGCTTCAGCTCCAATATTTTCAGGTCCTGGCCCGTGTCCTGCACTACACCAGGGCGGCGGAAGAGCTGCACATCTCCCAGCCCTCCCTCAGCTATTCCATCAGCGAGCTGGAAAAAGGAACTGGGGGTCAAGCTGTTCGAGAAGGAGAACCGGAAGATCAGCCTGACCGCCTATGGGGAACAGTTTCTCCCCTATGTGCAGCGTTCCCTGGCCCTGCTGGACGAGGGGGCCGCTGTTCTGGAACAGATGGCGGGCAATCTGCCCCAAGTAGCCAAGCTGGGCTACTTCCACAGCATCTCCGCCTCCCTGATCCCTGCGCTGGTGGAGGGCTTCTACCGGGAGGAGGACAACCGGAGCATCCGCTTCCAGTTTACAGAGGGCCCTTCCTTTGATATCTTTAACCAGGTGAAGGCCGGGGAGCTGGATATGGCCTTCGGAATGCACCGGGATGACTGGGCCGAATCGGTCATCATCATGCGTCAGCCCCTGTATCTGGCGGTCCCCAGCGACCACCCCCTGGCTGCCCGCCACTCCGTCACCTTTGATGACTTTGCCCGGGAGCCCCAGGTGATGCTGGACAAGCCCAGCAGCCTGCGCACCCAGATGGACCGCATCTTCGCCCAGCGGGGCGCGGTGCCCAACGTGATGTTCGAGGTGCGGGAGTGCAATGCCGCCCTCCAGTATGTGGCCCTGAAATTCGGGGTGTCAGTGCTTCCCCAGGTTCCAGCCATGGACACGGAGAAGGTGTCCATCATCCCCATCTCTGACCAGGACAAGCAACCGCACCCATCCCACAGACACCGGCTCCCCTCGAGGTGCAGATTGCCATCCTCACCGCCCGGATTCAGGGAGCTCACCGAGCACCTGAAGGTCCACAAGCAGGACAACCACTCCCGCCGCGGCCTGCTGAAGATGGTCGGTAAGCGCCGCAAGATGCTGGACTACCTGGCCAAGAAGGACATCGAGCGGTATCGTGCGATTATCGCCAAGCTGGGCATCAGAAAATAATTGCCGTTTTGCAGACCCGTGACGTGACGTCACAGCTGCGCCTGCTCGCGACGCGGTTCTAAGCCCTCCGACTCCGGCGAAACCCATCCGGGCCCCTTGGGGGCCCTCCTTGGCTTCCGCCTGCGCGCCGGTCTTAGCCCGCTGCTCGCGACGGCTCCCGCGCTGGAAGGGGGCGGTGTGGACCAACCGCACCGCCCCTCTTTACACCCCCAAACTCTCCCGGAGAGCGCCGCCCTTGTTTAGCGTTTGAAGCTGTGCCCGAGGCGCCCCTGCCCCAGGGTCGGACACGCCTTCAAGTGCTAAATCAGGCAAAGCAGGCTCTCCCACCCATTCCCAATCCATTGTCCATGAAAGGAGTCTGCACCTATGTCAACCATTATCACCCATAAGCAATTTAACAACCACATCTACCGGACCGAGATCGCCGGCCGCCCCTTCTCCCTGGAGTTCGGCAAGGTGGCCGAGCTGGCCAACGCCTCTGCCATGGTCCGCTACGGGGGACACCTCCGTCCTGGTCGCCGTCACCGCCTCCCCCGTCCCCGGGACGGCATCGACTTCTTCCCCTGTCCGTGGACTTTGAGGAGAAGCTGTACGCCGTGGGCCGCATCCCCGGCTCCTTCCTCCGGAGAGGGGCAGCCCTCCCTCCCCGCCGTCCTGGCCAGCCGGGTGATTGACCGGTCCATCCGCCCCCTCTTCCCCGGGACTTCCGCAACGACGTGGTGGTCACCTGCACCGTCATGAGCCTGGACCCCGATTGTTCTCCCGAGGCCACCGCCATGATCGGCGTGTCCGCCTGCCTGTCCTACTCCGACATTCCCTGGAACGGCCCCATCGGCTGTATGGAAGTGGGCTATGTGGACGGCGAAATCGTCCTGAACCCCAACCAGGCCCAGAAGCACGCCTCCAAGCTGGACCTCACCGTGGCCGCCTCCAAGGAGAAGGTGGTCATGATCGAGGCCGGGGCGGACCAGATCCCCGACGACGTCATGTACCAGGCCATCGTGAAGGCCCACGAGGCCATCGCCGCCCAGGTGGACTTCATCAATGGCATTGTCGCCGAGATCGGCCGGGAGAAGATGACCTACGACCACGCCGACTTCGACCAGGAGCTCTTCGACAAGATCGTGGCCGCCACCATGGACGAGGCCAAGGCCGCCATGGACACCGACGACAAGAACGTCCGGGAGGAGCGGTGGAACGCCCTCATTGACCACTGGCACGAGCTCTTCCTGGAGGACTACCCCGAGATGGACAAGTACCTGGAGGAGATCACCTATAAGTTCCAGAAGAAGATCGTCAAGGCCTGGCTGCTCCAGGGCCACCGGGTGGACGGGCGCCAGAAGAACGAGATCCGCCCCTGGCCGCCGAGGTGGGCGTCCTGCCCCGGGTCCACGGCTCCGGCCTGTTCACCCGGGGCCAGACCCAGGTGCTGTCCATCGCCACGCTGAACACTCTCTCCGCCTGCCAGAAGCTGGACGCCATCTGGGAGGAGGCCGAGAAGCGGTATATGCACCACTACAACTTCCCCCCTACTCCGTGGGCGAGGCCCGGGGCCGCCCGGTCCACCAACCGCCGGGAGTAAGGGCCACGGCGCCCTGGCCGAGCGGGCGCTGGAGCCGGTCCTGCCCAGCGTGGACGAGTTCCCCTACGCCATCCGCGTGGTGAGCGAGGTGCTCTGCTCCAACGGCTCCACCTCTCAGGGCTCCATCTGCGGCTCCACCCTGGCGCTGATGGATGCCGGCGTGCCCATCTCCGCCCCCGTGGCCGGCATCTCCTGCGGCCTCATTCAGGACGATGGCGGCGGCTTCACCACCTTTATCGACATCCAGGGTGTGGAGGACTTCCACGGCGAGATGGACTTCAAGGTGGCCGGCACCAAGAAGGGCATCACCGCCATCCAGATGGACATGAAGAACGACGGTTTCTCCCACGAGATCATCAAGGAGGCCCTGGAGATCACCCGGGACGCCCGCTTCGCCATCCTGGACGAGATCATGCTGCCCTGCATCTCCGCTCCCCGGGCCGAGGTGAGCCGCTTCGCCCCCAAGATGATCACGATGAAGATCGACGTGGACAAGATCCGCGAGGTCATCGGCAAGGGCGGCTCCATGATCCAGAAGATCGTCGCCGAGTCCGGCGCTCACCGTGGACATCGAGGACGATGGCACCATCCACATCGCCTCCCCCAACGCCGAAGCCTGCGACGCGGCCAAGAAGATGATTGACACCATCGTGTTCGTCCCCGAAGAAGATGGTCCGCATCCTGCGGAGATCAAAGCCAAGCAGGCCGCCGGTGAGAGCGTGAAATAACTATCCACACGTGAGTTTGGCGGCGGAGTGCGGGCACTCCGCCGCCTTTTTCTGATGGGGACAAAGCTATGGGCTATTCTGTGTTAAAGCAAATATCGCTCTGAGCTGATGGGGGCCGCCATGCTCTGGGTGATGCTGTTCCATGCCGCTGATCTGACCTTCCCCATCCCCGGGCTGGACCTGTTTCGGGCGGCGGGCTTCGGCGGGGTGGACATCTTCATCCTGCTCTCCGCCATGGGGCTGTCCCTCTCCCTGAGCCGCCGGGAGCAGGAATACGGTGCCTTTCTGGCACGCCGGGCCCGGCGCATCCTCCCCGCCTATTTTGTGGTGATGGTTCCCTACACCCTCTTCCCCATCCTTCGGGGACAGGCCCCCCCTCTCCGCCCTGGTGTGGAACTCCACCCTCCTCGCCTACTGGGTCCATGCCCCTGGGGCCTTCAACTGGTATGTGTCCGGCATCCTGCTCTTCTATGTCCTCGCCCCCTGGTGTTTCCGCCGGCTGCGCCGCTCCAGGCACCGGGTGCTGTGGACGGCAGGGGCCGGCGCCGCGGCGGTGGCTGTGTGCCACGTGCTGATCCAGGACGAGTACTGGCACTACCTGGACGTCTTTACCGCTTCCCCCATCTTTTTTCTGGGGCTGCTGGTGGGGCTCTATGTGGGGAGGACCGCCGGCTGGGCAGGCGTGATCTGCTGTTCTGGACCCTGTGGCTGGCGGCCGGCCGGTGCTACCTGGCCGCGGCCCTGCCCCCGGCTGGAGGTCCCCCACCTCCCCATGTGCCATCTGTTTCTGTTCACCACCGTCCCCATGTGCCTGGCGGGCTGCGCCTGCTTTGAACACCTGCCCCTGGGATGGCTGCGCCGGGGACTGCGGCTGGTGGGGAGCACAGTCTGGAGATCTATCTGCTCAACGTCAGCCTCTTCTCCGAGACTGCCCTGCTGCGCAGCTGGCTCCCTCTGGGGACTGGCCCCTACTATTTCCTCGCCTTTTTCCTGAACATCCTTTTTGGGCATCCTGCTCCACCGGGGGGTGGAGGCCGGGATGCGCCGCATCCAGGCCCGCCGGGCCGATTGATCCGCAAAGGAGGCCGCACTATGGGAAAGATCAAACGTCTGCTGGACCGCTTCGACGAGATGGGCCGCTACCCCATCCAGGAGCTGGGCTACTCCCGCACATGGCTGATGTTCAGCTATCTGGGGGCCTTTCTGGTCCACCGCTGCACCATCGCCGACTACTTCCTCTACCACTTCTATGAGCGCAACCGCCGGGGCCGGGCAGAATTCGTCACCCTGTACGACATGCGGGATATCCACCGCAAGAACCCCCAGACCGCCTTCGCCGACTTTGAGGAGAAGGACCGCTTTCTGGACCGGTTCCAGGCCTATGTGCACCGGGACTGGATCGGCCGGGTGTGCCGGAACAGCCGGGAGGAATTCGACGCCTTTGTGGACCGCCATCCCGCTGCATCATCAAGCCCCGCACTGACTCCGGCGGCCACGGCGTGGGCTGTGCACCATCACTCCAAACAACCGGGATCAGGTGTGGGAGCGGCTCACCTCCCAGGATATGATCGCCGAGGCTGCTGGAGCAGTGCCCGGAGATGGCCGCCCTCCACCCCAGCTCGGTGAATACAGTCCGGGCCCTCACCATCCGGGGAAAGCTTTGCTCCGCCGTCCTGCGCATGGGGGTGGGCGGCGGCTTTGTGGACAACGGCTGCTCCGGAGGCATTTTCGCCGGCCTGGACGTGGACACCGACATCGTCACCACCCAGGGGGGCCGATCTGATGGAGCACCGCTTCCTCCTCCACCCCACCACCGGCCTGACTATCCCCGGCTTTCAGGTCCCCCAGTGGGAACAGGTGCGCCGGACGGTGGAGGAGGCGGTGACCCTGGTCCCCAACGCCATCATCGTGGGCTGGGACGTGGCCGTCACCGCCCAGGGTCCTGTGCTTATCGAGGGCAATGCCTATCCCAGCGTGCAGATCATGCAGACAGCCGGGATGCAGGGACTCAAGCGCCTGTGGAACAGCGCCCTGCGGGGCTGACCGCCTTCTGCCCGGGCGCGGAGGCCGAATTTTCGGCCCCCGCGCCCTTCTTTTCGTCTTTTTTCTTGATTTTCCGACCATTCTGTTATAGACTGTCTAAGACTTGCCAGGATAGGTGGCTGCCTCCCCCGCAGTCAATCTTTTCGAAGGAGAGATCTATGTACCGTTCCATTACCCTGCCCAACGGGGCAAAGCTGCTGACCGAATTCGTCCCCGGGCCCGCACCGCGGCCCTGGGGTTCTTTGTGGCACTGGCTCCCGCCACGAGCGCGCCGCGGAGAGCGGCGCGGCCCAGCTTTATTGAGCACATGTCCTTCAGGGACCCAGCGGAGGGACGCTGGCGCTCTGGCCCGAGGAGACCGACGCCATCGGCGGGCAGATCAACGCCTATACCACTAAGGAGCTCACCTGTTACTATGCCCGGTGTCTGGACAGCCACCTGCACCGGGCCATCGACCTGCTCAGCGACATGCTGTTCCACTCCCGTTTGCTCAGGGGACGTAGAGCTGGAGCGCGGGGTCATTCTGGAGGAGATCGGGATGTATGGGATACCCCGGAGGACCTGGCCGCGGGCGGCTGGCCGCCGCGTCTACCAGGGTTCCCCGTTGTCCCGCCCCATCCTGGGGAAAGCCTCCACCCTGAACAAGATGACAGGGGAGAGCCTTCCGGGCCTATCAGGAGGCCCACTACCGCCCCGGCAATCTGGTGACCGCCCTCACCGGCAGCTTCACCCCCCAGGCCGTGGAGGAGCTGCGCGCCATCCTCTCTGAGCTGGAGCCCGGCCACGTCCCCAGCTGCAAGGGGCCCGCTACCGCCCCGCCTTCACCGTCCGGCGAAAGCCCGCAGAGCAGAACCACCTGATCCTGGCCTTCCCCGCCTTCAGCTATCTGGACCCCCGCCGTTACCAGCTGCTGCTGCTCAACTCCATCCTGGGGGGCGGCGTCTCCTCCCCGGCTGTTTCAGGAGCTTCGGGGAGAAGCGGGGCTGTGCTTTACACCACTTACTCTATGTAGCCGACCACGCCGACACCGGCCTGCTGAGGGTGTACACCGCCCTCAGCCCCCGAAGCTGGAGGAGGCGCTGGATGCTGCCTGCGCCCTGCTCCGGGAGCTGGCGGGCACGGCCCCACCCAGGAGGAGCTGGGCGGGCCCGGGAGCAGGCCAAGGCCAGCGTGCTCATGGGGCTGGAATCCATTCCAGGCCCGCATGAGCCACCTGGGCACCTCCAGCTGCTCTATGGCTCTGTGCTGGAGCAGGACGACATCCTGGATGCCTATGACGCGGTCACCGTCCCTCAGCTGCGGCAGCTGGCGGAGCAGATCTTTGACTTCTCCCAGCTCTCTCTGTCCGCGGTGGGCCGGTGCCCCGGCGGAGGTACGCCCAGCTGCTTTCCCCCTGACTCTCCTCCCGTTCTGTCTCAGACCAAAGCCCGGGGCGGCACATCAGTGCCGCCCCGGCTTCCCCTTTACCGCTTTTCCGCCAGCTTCCCTTCCCGCACCAGAAGGACAGCCGACAGGACCAGCATGGGCATCCCCGCCAGTATGCCGGTGACGGCAGGACCCCAGATCTGGCGCACTGCCTTCGCCCCCCGGAACAACAGAGCGACCTGTGCGGCGGCGTTGATCGTCCCGTGGGCCAGCGCCGCCGTAGAGAGAACCGCTCCTCTCCGACAGCCAGGCCAGGAAAGTGCCTGCCGAGGTGGTAAAAGGGCACATCCCCAGAATCCCCAGCCATGGGAAGCCGGGATAGCTGGTGCCATAGTTGTGTCCCATAAGATTGATCGGTGTGCCACAAACCCCCAAATCGCGCCCACCAGCAGGCAGGCAGGGGAGGGTGGACATCCTCTGCCGCAGGGCCGGATAGAGAAACCCCCCGCCAGCCGATCTCTCTCCTATGGCAAAGAACAGATTGATCACCGGACCGTAGAGCCAGTACCCCCAGCAGCAGGGATACCGCCGTGCCCCTAGAGATCCCCGCCTGTTCCATCGTGGCGCGCCAAGGCTGGAAGCGATGCTGTCAAAATCCCGGGATATACGCCAAAATAGAGCAGCGCACAGGACTGCGGCAGCCGGGATAGGGCCCAGGCAGCCAGATACCACTTCCAGTTCCTTCTCAGGGCGGGCCGCAGGGAGAAAAGACAGCACCGGTCTGCGCCTCCCGCCAGCCACATCAGCCACACCGCCAAGGGCAGGCGTCCACACATCACCACCGTGTTGAGCAGCTGAGCAGTGACAGCGCCCGAGGGCATCATTCCACACATCAGCCAGATCCCCACGCCAGGCCCATAGGAGGAGCAGATATCTCTCCCTGCCCCCGGGCCGATGGGTCATTTATACTTCACCACCGCCGTGCCGTAGGCAGCTGACCTCAACTGCCCCTGCATCACAGAGGAGGAGCCGTAGCGCACGTTGATGACCGCGTCGGCCCCCAGAGCCTCCCGCCTCATCCACCATCCGCTTCACCGCGATCTGCCGAGGGCCTCGTTGAGCATCTCCGTATAGCGGTGATCGCCGCCCACCAGCGTCTTCATACCCGCCATGAAGTCCTTTCCAAAATTCTTGGACTGCACACGGTCCCCTTCACCATGCCCAGTGCCTCGATCTCTTTTTGCAGGGATATATTCAATATTTACGAGCAGCATCAGCTCTCCTCCTTCAATTTCTTTCATTCGTTGCTTCAGCACGATCCACACGGCTGGGATGGTCGCAGGTCGCCCACTGCCAGGATCAACAGGAGCAGCCGCAGCCAGTCCACCCCTCCAGTCCGGCCAGCTGGATCTGCCCCAGCAGGAGCAGTGCCATGGCCAGCTGGACCAGGGGCAAAAGGCCGCGCCCTTCCTGGCGTCCTTCTTCTGGGCGCGCTGGCCCGGGTCCAATATTTTTTAGCATCCTCTTCCTCCTCTTTTAATTTCCCTCAGCCGCTGGATCAGGGGCGGCCCAGCGCCTCCCACCACCGCCAGCCCCACCACGCCGTACAGGGCCACCGGCGCCCACCGCGATGGTATCCGCCCCGCCTGCGCTGAGGAAGGCCCCGCAGCATGGTGCCTACCAGGATGAACACCACCAAAATGGTGCCCAGCGCCGCCGGACCAGGGCCAGCCGGCTGGGTTCGGTCAGTATTGCTTCGCATCCTCCGCCTCTCCTTTCTCGATCTCCCGAAATCGCTGGATCATAGCCAGCAGGACCCCAGGATCACCACGCCCGGGATATGCCAGCACCACCAGCAGGGGCAGCGGGCGCATCCTCCACATCGATGGAGAAGCCCCACAGCATCAGGGCGATCAGCCCCCCATCAGGAACACGGTGAGCAGCGTCACCACCACCGGGGCCACATATCGGATCCTGCGGGTGTCTCCCTGCTGGCGGTCCAGAAAGGTAGCCCCCTCCTGCGCTTACATCTGCTCCATCTCCCAGGGCAGTCCCCGATCAGACTGTCCAGCCGGACCTCCCGGTCCTTCAGCGCCTGACAGAACTGGACCGCCTGAGATCAGATTCTTCCGCTCCCGCTCCAGCGCTCACCAGATGCCGCCGCATGCCGTCCCCAAGGGTCCGGCTGCCCGTCTGCATCTGCCGGATCTCTCAGGGGACTCCCAGCTTTCTCCAGCTTGATCTGCCGCAGGAGCTCCACCTCCGGCTCACCGTACTCCCGATAGCCGTTCTGGCTGTTCCGGCGGGGGCTGAGCAGCCCCTGCTCCTCATAAAAGCGGATATTTTTCTTGGTGATGCCCACCAGGGCCTCCACCTCGTTGATCTTCATCGTTGTCCCCCCTCGCTCTGTGGTTGGGTTGCACCCTCCAGCGAGGGAAGGTCAACATTTTCCGTCATTTCATAAAGATTTTTCTCTCTCTCTGCCGCCAGATCCACCGTGCCAGCACGGCCAGGGCCTTAGCCCAAACCAGCGCCACCAGCTCCACCCCGCCAGGGCATATGGGCCGCGGCCAGGATGGCACAGGCGTCCACCCCGCGTGGAGGGCGATGGCCGCGGGGAAGAGCCACAAGGACGCCCGGCGCCACAGCCCGCCAGACCAGCACCGACGGGAGATGTGGATGGCAACGGCCACGATCCGCTCCAGCCCGCCCCCACAGATAGGTGTGGGGCGGCGCGGCCACCGCAGCCGCCAGCGCCTGGGCCGCCGCGTCATCCAGCTGGCCCATGTGCTGCTCCAGCGTGCCTGTGTTCAGCCAGAAGGAGAGCAGCAGATTGCTGACGTTGGTCAGCCCACCAGCAGCACCGCCTCCATGCCGCCGTGGCCCGCCCGTAGATCAGGGCGTCCTGGGGCGTGCCCCCTTCCTGCTCCGCCTCAGCAGCTGAAAGGCGGCAAATCTCCCCGTCTCCTCAAACAGCCCCGCCATCAGGCCCCCCATACAGTGCGTAGAGTCCCAGATCGCCGTAATGACCCCGCCCGCAGGGCCCGCCTAGATGAGCTGGTGGGCTCTCTGCTCCAGCACCAGGGCAAAAATACCAGAAACACCGCCGCCCCAGAAGAAAGGCCGCCAGCGTCCGCCTCTCCGGCGGAAAAACAGCCCCAGTCCCAGGGGGGCGGGCCAAAGGCGTCAGCAGGGAGGCCGTCATGCGGCCATGGCGGCCCCAGGCATCGTTCCGTATCCTTCCATTTTATCCCTCCTTTTCGACCGGCCCCGGCGTTTGTCCCAGCCGGCTTTCAGGCCACCCTTTCCCCGGTAGAAAGGTCGGGGTTTCTGCAAAAAAAGTTTCCTTCCCCCTGGTGGAAACTTGTGTTTCTACCGGTTTGCCCCTGTTTTTCCCAAAGCAGGTGCCCCGGCGCTCTGCATTGAGATGCGGGCGGAGAGAAAAACAGCGGACGCCTGTCATGCGCCCGCCGTTCTCTATCCGAACCTCGGCCTGTACGCGCCGCGGTCCTTCCTGTTCTCTGTCAGCCCTTCTTTTTACTTCCCACCACCGTCAGCCCCTCTCCGCACCTGAAAGATCTCCCAGCCGGCGAACTCCATGCCGTAGGATCCGCTCCGGGTCCCTCTGATAGGAGGGCCGGGGTCCCTGGGCCAACACGCCCGCCGCCGCCTGCCGCCGGTCCTCCCGGCAGGGACAGCCACCGCTCAGAACTCCCACTTCCAGCAGCCGAGTCCGTCCTGGGTGCAAAGCCCCCCTGTGGCCTCCGGCGCTTTGGTCCCCGGCGTAGGGAGTGGGAGCTTGATGTCAAAGATGGTCCCGTCCATCGGTCTCGCCCCCGCCACGTGGAGCACCAGCCTCTGGGTATGGGGCTCCACCCGCTCCAGGCGGACGGAGGACAGCCCGACAGCGTTGGGCCGGAAGGGAGAGAGGGTGGCAAAGACCCCCATGCGGGTATTGCCCCCCAGCCGGGCGGCCGCACAGTGGGGACCAGTCCTCCCACCGCCTGGGAGAACTGCCAGATCAGCCAGATGTGAGAAAAACCCCTCCAGCCCCCGCACCGCCTCCGGGCTGCGGAAGTCCGGCTCAAAGACCACTCTGGCCTTCATGCCTCCACCAGCCCGCTCTGGCCGGGGTATCCCGAACGGACGGAAATCACTGTGGATGCGGGCAATGATTTTCATAGGCACAGTCTCCATGGGCTCTCCTCCTGACAGGCATCTGTTTCGGGCCCCTGGGCCCTGCTGCCCCTATTATGGCGGAGGGCAGGCCCTGTCCATGCCCTGTCACTCTTGTGGCAGGACATTTTCTGTTTCAGGCTGGTATAGGCCATCAAGATATAGAACAGGTAGATCCGGCAGAACAGCCCCAGCGCCAAGGCGGTGATGGCTGCGTGATAGATCCCCGTCATGGTTCCCGGCTCCACCGCCCCAGGTTCAGGAGAAAGGGAACTGCAATGAGCGCCGGCGGAAGGGCAGGCATGGCGTAATAGATGGCAAACTGGCACCCCAGCGCCCGCCGCATCTCACGCCAGTCCATGCCCAGCTTCCGCAGCAGGGCGAACTGTCCCCGGTAGCGGTCTGTCTCGCTGAGCTGCTGGACTGTCAGGATGGCCAGCGGCGGTCATGGTGAGACCAGCGCCGAATAGTACAGGGGGAAACACCACCATGGCGGACCGCTTTGGGAGGCCGCTTCTGTCCCTGATCCGCCTTGGGTAGAGATTGTCGTAGAGGCCCTCGGCACTTTGTCATAGTGATCCCGGATGGCTGGAAACCCCGCAAAACTGTTCCCCACTCGCCGGTTTTCCTCTGTCATGGCGTGGCTGACTGGTTTCAGTTCCGGGCCAGCTCGTCCGGGCACCACCAGCACAAAGCCGTACACTGGCATCCAGATTCTGATTCAGCGGGCCTGTCTCTATCCCCCGCCAGCTCCAGTGTCTGGCCGGAATCCGGATGGGCTGCCCGGTAGTCCGCCAGGGACGATTAGATAGTCCTGGCAGTGGATCAGATACTCCCCCAGTTTCAAGGTCACTGCAGGCCACCCCTTCATGGCGGAGGGCCAGCATGAATCACTTCAGGCCATCCAGCATGTCCCGGCTGGAAAACTTGTGGTAGCTGGCGTGGTCCGCCAGATAGTCGGTGACCTGGGTGTCCTCCTGATAGACCGCGTACCGCCGCACCGCTGTCACTGGAACAGAGCGGCGGATCTGGTCCTGATAGGCATCCAGATGAGCCTCGTTTTTCGTGCCGATGTACCGCAGATCAAAGGCGGATGCCTTTTCCATCCGGCTCTGAAACATGGCGCTTTGAAAGGGTGCATTCCGCTCCCTCCGATCAGGGTGGCGGTGAACAGCAGGGACCGTGACTATGACGATCCCCATATGGTGGCCAGCTTGGCGGTGAGGTGGAGACCAGCAGAGAGTCTGCCAACTTTTCGCCGGACGCGCCTTTCAAAAGGCGGGGACTGGTAAAGCAGAAAAGAACCCGGCAGAGGAAGGCGATGACGCACCCGTGCCAGCAGGCTGGGGAGCATCCCCGCCCATCAGCAACCCAGAAGGGTCCCCCACTGCCCCCAGGATCACCGAGAGAACAACAGATCCGCCGGCGACAAAACTCTTTCGATGACTTCCTCCTCGTTCCGTCGGTCCAGGTAGATCAGCTCCCGGATCTTCATCCTTCGGATACGCCTCCAGCCTTTCAAAGAGCACCAAAGAGGTAGATGAACAGAAATAGACCGGGGTCAGCCCCACCGCCGAGGCAGGAACGCCAGGAGACCCGGTAGGGCGCGCGCCGAGCAGAGCCCGAAAGCCCGCAGCCCCTCAATGCCTGAAACAGCAAGTCCCGCCGCCAGCCCGGGCAGAGCCGCGCCGCCCACCGCCGAGTTTTTCCAGAAAAAACAGCCGGGCCGCTGACGGTGCTCCCGTCAAAACCAGTGCCCAGCTCCGGCTGCGGCGGGAGAGCATGAAGCCGGTGGTATAGGAGACCAGCCAGCCGGTGATGAGCACTGCAGCCGCGCTGGCCAGGACGTCATCAGGGGCAGAGAAGCCAGTTTTCCGACAGATCGGCGATCTCCCGGAAAGACCCAACCGTTGAAGGCATAGATCAGGCGGCGGCCATCACAATGGTGACGAAATACACCAGATAGTCCGTGCCTGCCGCCGGGCGTTGCGCCAGAAAAGCTTATATAACGTCACTGACATCACCCCCCAGCAGAGCCAGCACGTCCAGGACCTCATGGTAAAAAACCGGACGCCCCCTGCTCCCCCACTCGGAGCAGTTCGTGGAACAGCCGGCCGTCCTTCAGAAAGAGGACCCGGGCGGCATAGCTGGCGCTGTATGCATCATGGGTCACCATGGGATGGTGGCCCCATGTCCCGGTTCATCCTGGTCATGATCTCCAGCAGGTTTTTGGATGCCTTGGAGTCCAGCGCTCCGGTGGGCTCGTCGGCCAGCAGCAGGGACTGTCCGGCCACCATGGCCCGGGCGCAGGCCGCCCGCTGCTTCCTGGCCGCCGGATACCTGATAGGGGAATTTCTCCAGCACGTCCATAATCTCCAGCCTGGCCGCCATCTCCCGCACCCGGCGCTGCACCGTCTCCGGGTCGGTGTTAATTCAGCCTGAGGGCCAGGCCGATGTTTTCCTCCAGTGTCAGGGTATCCAGCAGATTAAAGTCCTGGAACACAAAGCCCAGCCGCTCCCGGCGGAACCGGGCCAGCTCCCGGGGCGGGAGGGCGGCGATGCTCTCCCCGTCCAGCAGGATGTCCCCGGCGCTGACGGTGTCGATGGTGGAGATGCAGTTGAGCAGGGTGGTCTTCCCGCTGCCCGACGCCCCCATGATGGCAATAAATTCCCCCGTCATCCACTTCAAAGCTGACCCGGTCCAGCGCCTTGGTCACATTGTTTTTGCTCCCGTAGTATTTTTCGATGTTCCGTACTTGCAGCATCTTGATCTCCTCCTTTGCTGTCCCTTACAGGATACTGCAAGACCGGCGCCACTGGTATCGACTTTCTATGGCCTCAGCTTACAATTTTTGAAAGGTTCTCCCGGGCCGGAAAGAGGAGGGTCATCCGGGTCCCCTTTCCCTCCTCCGAGGCGGCCCGCAGCTCGACCTCAAGGCAGCCGCCAGCCTCCGGGCCAGATACAGCCCCCATTCCGGTGGAGCCGCCCCGGCTGCGGCCGTTGCTGCCCGTAAAGCCCCGGTCAAAGATCCTGGGCAGCTCATGGGCAGGGGATGCCGATACCGTTGTCCTCCACTGTCAGCTCTACCCGCCTCCCCAGTGCCCGGGCGGACAGGGTGACGACAGGCTGGGCGCTGCGGTAGCGGGCGGCGTTCTGGAGCAGCTGCCCCAGCAGGAAGCATACCCATTTCCCGTCGGTGTAGACCCTCTGATCCAGATCCCGGGTCTCCACCCGCACCCCGCTCTGGATCAGCAGGGCCCTGTGGCTCTGGAGGGCCTGGTCCGCCAGCTCCTCCAGGCTGGTCTCCCGGATCACTAGGTCCTTTTTCCGGACTCTCCGCCCTGGCATAGAACAGGGCCCGCTCCAGCGTGGGCGTCGATCTGGGCCAGTTCCCGCTCCAGCCTGCGCCGGGTATCCGGCCCTACGGTCCCTGGAGATCAATCGGGCCGCCGTGATGGGGGTCTTGATCTCGTGGACCCACTGTTCCATACTCCCGATACTCCCGCTGGGCCGCCTGCGCCTCCGACACCGCGCCCACCATGGCCTGGCCCGACTGGTGCATCAGGGCGAACAGCTCCCGTTCCCAGAGCCCTTCCGGCTTTGGGGCACACTCAGCAAACAGCTGCTTCTGGTCCAGCCCCTCCATAATGGCCTTTAGCTCCGCCAAGCGGCGGCGGAGCCGGACGCACTCCCAGACTGCGCCAGCACAAAGACCAGGATCAGCCCCATCAGGAGCAGAGCCACCACGCCGGGCTGTGTCCCGGTGGCCAGCAGGAAGAGGGCGGAGGCCGCCGCGCACCCCCCTGGAGCACAATCCGCCCCAGCCGGTCGGACAGAAAATCAGCGATCGTCATACTGATACCCCATTCCCCGCCGGGTCTTGATCTGCTCCGGCAGCCCCAGCTCCCCAGCTTGTTCCGCAACCGGGTCACATTGACACTGAGGGTGTTGTCATCGATATAGATCCTGCTGTCCCACAGCGCCTCAATCAGGTCTGCCCGGGACACGATCTCCCCCGGCGTGGGCCATCAGGTGGGCCAAGATCTTCAGCTCGTTCCGGGTGAGCTCCGCGGTCCGTCCACTTGCCCACACGGTCCCCCTGGACAGGCTGAGCCGCATTCCCCCAGCCTCCAGGATGTCCGGCTCCGACGGACCTCCGCTGCGGCAGCACCGCCTTGATCCTGGCAAGCAGAATGGGGATGCTGTACGGCTTGGTGATGTAGTCGTCTCCGCCCAGACTGAGCGCCCGCAGCTCGTCCGCCGCCGAGTTCCGGCTGGTCACCACCACGATGGGGACCGGACATCGTCTCCAAGCTCGGCGCACAGGGAGAAACCGTCCCGCCCGGGCAGTCCCAGATCCAGCAGGACCAGATCCGGCCCAAAGGTCCCCCGCCTGCCCCGGCGTCCCCAAAATCCGTCACCGCCAGAGCCTGATAGCCCTCATTCTCCAGCAGGAGGGCCAGCTCCTCCCGGATGGCTGGGTCATCCTCCACGATCATGATCTTCCGCATGGTCTCCGTCCCCCTCTACATCCCGTTTGGCGCTATTGTACCACGCCCAAGCTCGGGCGTCTACGCTGCTCCCTGGCATATTGCCGCCAAGTCAAGCCCTATCTTCCTTCTCTGAAGCCCCTTGCCCCTCCCTGCCGATTTCCTGTTTTCTAAAAGCGCAGCCGGCAAAATATACTTTCTACGGGCTCCAGATTTTTTTGTTTCTCGGCATTTTCACAAGAACTACTGCTTTCCCCTGTTTGTTTTCTTTTAAAAGACAATTGTCCCTCCTTGGATTACGATGGTAACATGTGCCTCTCATATGTGTCTATTTCCCAGTTTTTTTACCAAAGCTTCCTTTATATTTCTTCAGTCTATCAGAAAAATAAATTTTACGTTCTGCACAGATTTCTTATTCATGAATAGGGTCACACAGACTCCCTCCCTTATTTTGTTAAATTTTAGTTTTGACTTCCTCCTTTTTTCATGGTATTTTGTTTTTGCGTGCCTCCCAGACAAAATCCACTCTTTCAGATGCTGGCAGACAATTACTTGATACAGGAAAAGGATGACTCAAATTATGAATCCCCCCTACTTCCTCTCTCAAAAGGGCTCCAAAGAGTCCCTTTACTTCTGTAAAGAGTGAGGAGCCTCCCAGTTCTCCGGCCACGACTCATATTTCCATTCAGGTCACCCATCGCTCCAGCAAGTCTGGCCGCAGCCACATTCTACCCCTTCTGCTCCTGATCATTGCGGCTGTCCTTCTTCTTTTCCTTCTGACCGTTTTTCCTGGTTCTGTTTCCGTGTTTTTTCGCTGAATACATAAAGGGTATCCTCTATTTGAGGACACCCTTCCGAAAATCAAATTTTTACCCGAAAGTGCGCTCTACCGACTGAGCTATAGCAGCATACGTTCCCCCAATGGGGGTTATATTAGCAACAGGTAAAACCTGACATTTTTAAATGGCGACTCGGAAGGGACTTGAACCCTCGACCTCCGGCGTGACAGGCCGGCGTTCTAACCAACTGAACTACCGAGCCATTTAAACAATATGAAAACAGATTGCTCTGTAAATCTCTGGCAGGGGCAGAAAGACTCGAACTCTCGACACGCGGTTTTGGAGACCGCTGCTCTACCAACTGAGCTATACCCCTATGTGGTGGGCCTTCGGGGACTCGAACCCAGGACCAACCGGTTATGAGCCGGCCGCTCTAACCAACTGAGCTAAAGGCCCATGAACCGTTCACACGTTATTTTGAAATTACGGCTTGCCGTCACGAGCAAGTGGCGGCGGCAAGCCGCATTTTTGGCTCCCCAAGTTGGACTCGAACCAACGACCCTGCGGTTAACAGCCGCATGCTCTACCGACTGAGCTATTGAGGAATGTGAAAGGGTCCGGCCTGGTTGGACCAGACCCTTATCTGTTGGCATACCTATCTTCCCGGGCCGTCTCCAGCCAAGTATTGTGGGCAGAAGCGAGCTTAACTTCCGTGTTCGGGATGGGAACGGGTGGACCCTCGCCCTAATCAACACCAACTATTTTTATCCGACAAGATCAGCAAGAAAAGGTTGCCACTCTCCGTCTTAACAGTAAGTATTATATCCGCTATTTTTCATTTGTCAAGAGAAATTTGGTGACCCGTACCGGATTCGAACCGATGTTAACGGCGTGAGAGGCCTCTGTCTTAACCACTTGACCAACGGGCCATCGTCGTCTTTTCAGCACCAACGTTCAGGACCTGGTGCACCTTCACGGACTCGAACCCTGGACCCACTGATTAAGAGTCAGTTGCTCCAACCAACTGAGCTAAAGGTGCATTCCTTTGCGATTTCCTTCCCTGAAAACCGAACAAAGAAAAAACTCATTTTTCATGCGCCGCAAATGCAAACCTGCATTTGCTTTTTTTGTAGGTCAAGCCCTCGGCTTATTAGTATCAGTCAGCTGCACACATTGCTGCGCTTCCACCTCTGACCTATCAACGACATAGTCTACGTCGAGCCTCAGTGGAGATCTTATCTCAGGGAGAGTTTCACGCTTAGATGCCTTCAGCGTTTATCTCGTCCGTACGTAGCTACCCAGCCATGCCCTTGGCAGAACAACTGGTACACCAGAGGTACGTCCAACCCGGTCCTCTCGTACTAAGGTCAGCTCCCTTCAAATCTCCTACGCCCGCAACAGATAGGGACCGAACTGTCTCACGACGTTCTGAACCCAGCTCGCGTGCCGCTTTAATTGGCGAACAGCCAAACCCTTGGGACCGAATTCAGCCCCAGGATGCGACGAGCCGACATCGAGGTGCCAAACCTCCCCGTCGCTGTGGACGCTTGGGGGAGATCAGCCTGTTATCCCCAGGGTAGCTTTTATCCGTTGAGCGATGGCATTTCCACTCACATACCACCGGATCACTAACTCCAACTTTCGTTACTGCTCGACCCGTCGGTCTCGCAGTTAGGCTCGTTTCTGCGTTTACACTCAATGCACGATTTCCGTCCGTGCTGAACGAACCTTTGAGCGCCTCCGTTACCTTTTAGGAGGCGACCGCCCCAGTCAAACTGCCCACCTAACAGTGTCCCCCGACCGGATTCACGGCCGCAGGTTAGAAATCCAGCAATCCAAGGGTGGTATCCCAAGGGCGACTCCACATGAGCTGACGACCGTGCTTCTCCGTCTCCCACCTATCCTGTACATGTCTTACCGATTTCCAGTATTAAGTTGCAGTAAAGCTCCATGGTGTTTTTCCGTCTAGTTGCGGGTAACCGGCAGCTTCACCGGTACTACAATTTCGCCGGGTGGGCTGTCGAGACAGTGCCCAGATCATTACGCCTTTCGTGCGGGTCAGAACTTACCTGACAAGGAATTTCGCTACCTTAGGACCGTTATAGTTACGGCCGCCGTTTACCGGGGCTTCAATTCAATGCTTCGCTTGCGCTGACATCTCCTCTTAACCTTCCGGCACCGGGCAGGCGTCAGCCCATATACGTCATCTTTCGATTTAGCATAGACCTGTGTTTTTGGTAAACAGTTGCCTGGGCCTATTCACTGCGGCCTCTTTCGAGGCTCCCCTTCTTCCGAAGTTACGGGGTCAACTTGCCGAGTTCCTTGACAACCCTTCTCCCGTTGGCCTTAGGATTCTCTCCTCATCTACCTGTGTCGGTTTGCGGTACGGGCACCTTAGTATACCCCTAGAGCTTTTCTCGCCTCCAGAGCATCGCGGACTTCGTTACTATATTTCACTCCCTTTCGCCGCGGTCTACCAACGCCGCGGTTCCGCTATCCCAAAGTGTCCCTCTGACTTAAGTTTCGGTGGTTACGGAATTTCTACCGTATGTGCATCGACTACGCCTTGCGGCCTCGCCTTAGCTCCCGACTTACCTTGGGCGGACGAACCTTCCCCAGAAAACCTTAGATTTTCGGCCATTATGATTCCCACATGATTCTCGCTACTCATTCCGGCATTCTCACTCGAATACAGTCCACCACTCCTTTCGGTATGACTTCACCCCGTATTCGACGCTCCCCTACCACTGTCATTGCTGCAATCCCAAGCTTCGGTTGTATGCTTAGCCCCGTTATATTTTCCGCGCAGAGTCACTCGACCAGTGAGCTATTACGCACTCTTTTAATGAGTGGCTGCTTCTAAGCCAACATCCTGGTTGTTTTCGCAACTCCACATCGTTTTCCACTTAGCGCACATTAGGGACCTTAGCTGTGGGTCTGGGCTGTTTCCCTTTTGACAATGAAACTTATCTCCCATTGTCTGACTGCTATCCATCAATTAGCCGGCATTCTGAGTTTGATAGGGTTCAGTAAGCTTATCGCCCCCTAGCCCATTCAGTGCTTTACCTCCGGTAATCTAAGATAACGCTAGCCCTAAAGCTATTTCGGGGAGAACCAGCTATCTCCGGGTTCGATTGGAATTTCTCCGCTATCCACACCTCATCCGCCGCCTTTTCAACGGGGGTCGGTTCGGTCCTCCATGGAGTTTTACCTCCACTTCAACCTGCTCATGGATAGGTCACCCGGTTTCGGGTCTATGGCAACGAACTTTATACGCCCTATTCAGACTCGCTCTCGCTGCGCCTCCGGTACTGAATACCTTAAGCTTGCTCGTTACTATAACTCGCCGGACCGTTCTACAAAAAGTACGTCATCACACTTTAACGTGCTCTCACTGCTTGTAAGCACAAGGTTTCAGGTTCTATTTCACTCCCTCCCGGGGTCCTTTTCACCTTTCCTCACGGTACTGCTCCTCTATCGGTCATCAGGTAGTATTTAGGCTTGGATGGTGGTCCACCCGGTTTCCCACGGGGTTTCACGTGTCCCGCGGTACTCTGGATCCAGACTGTCAGCTCCTGCTTTCGGATACGGGGCTCTCACCCTTTCTAGCCGGCCTTCCCATGCCGTTCTCCTAGCTTCCTCTGATCGTGATGTCTGTCCGCAACCCCGGAGAATAAATCCTCCGGTTTGGCCTCCTCCGCGTTCGCTCGCCACTACTTGCGGAATCTCGGTTGATGTCTTTTCCTGGTCCCTACTTAGATGTTTCAGTTCAGACCGTTCCCCTCGTACACCTATTTGATTCAATGCACGATGCTTGAGTATTGCTCAAGCGGGTTCCCCCATTCGGAAATCCACGGATATAGCGGATATTTGCTCCTCCCCGTGGCTTATCGCAGCTTGTCACGTCCTTCTTCGGCTCCTGATGCCAAGGCATTCCCCTTGCGCTCTTTATAGCTTGACCTATCGAATCATCGCTGATTCTCAGTTGAATTATGCAGGCAATTTTACAGGATTTTTGAAATTGTAATCGTTACCCATCTATACGATGTTCCACAATTAAAACCTTCATTCTTCCAAACGCTTCCGCTTGAAAGACCTCTCTGTTGCCTTGCTTTTCATCACTTTCTTCTTTGTTCAGTTTTCAAGGTACAAAGCTCTGACTTGAAGTCAGATGGAAATACTCGATCGCTCGAATACTTCTATCCAATTTCAAATTGGTGGAGATAGTCGGGATCGAACCGGCGACCTCCTGCTTGCAAGGCAGGCGCTCTCCCAGCTGAGCTATATCCCCATCTATCTCTTTTAGACTGTTGGTGGGCCCGAGTGGGCTCGAACCACCGACCTTACGATTATCAGTCGTACGCTCTAGCCAGCTGAGCTACGGGCCCATCTCTTAAGGCCATTCCGCCTCTTCATCGCGTGTGCCCTCTAAATTAAACAACGAACAACTCGCTGCGCTCTCGCGCCGCGTCCGCCTGTTTTCACAGACGCTTCCGCACCCTGACCTTAGGAACTTACAAGAAAGTGTTTCATTTCTTGAGCTCTCCTTAGAAAGGAGGTGATCCAGCCGCTCGTTCTCGAACGGCTACCTTGTTACGACTTCACCCCAATTATCGAACCCACCTTCGGCCGCGCCCTCCTTTTTCAGGTTAGGCTACGGACTTCGGGTGTTCCCGACTCTCATGGTGTGACGGGCGGTGTGTACAAGGCCCGGGAACGTATTCACCGCGGCATGCTGATCCGCGATTACTAGCGATTCCGACTTCACGTGGGCGGGTTGCAGCCCACGATCCGAACTGGGACGGCTTTTAGGGGTTCGCTCTGCCTCGCGGCTTTGCATCCCTCTGTTGACCGCCATTGTATTACGTGTGTAGCCCAGGATATAAGGCATGATGATTTGACGTCGTCCCCACCTTCCTCCGTTTTGTCAACGGCAGTCGCGCTAGAGTGCTCTTGCGTAGCAACTAACAATAGGGGTTGCGCTCGTTGCGGGACTTAACCCAACATCTCACGACACGAGCTGACGACAACCATGCACCACCTGTCTCTACTTTCCCCGAAGGGCACCTGATGTATCTCTACTTCGTTAGTAGGATGTCAAGCCCTGGTAAGGTTCTTCGCGTTGCTTCGAATTAAACCACATAATCCACCGCTTGTGCGGGCCCCCGTCAATTCCTTTGAGTTTCAACCTTGCGATCGTACTCCCCAGGTGGAATACTTATTGTGTTAACTGCGGCACGCAGGGGGTCAGTCCCCGCACACCTAGTATTCATCGTTTACAGTGTGGACTACCAGGGTATCTAATCCTGTTTGCTCCCCACACTTTCGCGCCTCACCGTCAGTTGCTGTCCAGCAATCCGCCTTCGCCACTGGTGTTCCTCCTAATATCTACGCATTTCACCGCTACACTAGGAATTCCGATTGCCTCTCCAGTACTCAAGAAATACAGTTTCAAATGCAGTTCATGGGTTAAGCCCATGGATTTCACATCTGACTTGCATTCCCGGCTGCACGCCCTTTACACCCAGTAAATCCGGACAACGCTTGCCACCTACGTATTACCGCGGCTGCTGGCACGTAGTTAGCCGTGGCTTATTCTAGAGGTACAGTCTTCTGCTCTTCCCTCTTAAAAGAAGTTTACAACCCGAAAGCCTTCTTCCTTCACGCGGCGTTGCTGGGTCAGGCTTGCGCCCATTGCCCAATATTCCCCACTGCTGCCTCCCGTAGGAGTCTGGGCCGTATCTCAGTCCCAATGTGGCCGGTCAACCTCTCAGTCCGGCTACTGATCGTCGCCTTGGTGGGCCGTTACCTCACCAACTAGCTAATCAGACGCGAGGCCATCTTTCAGCGATAAATCTTTGACATTCAGGCGATGCCGCCCAAATGTGTCATGCGGTATTAGCAGTCGTTTCCAACTGTTGTCCCCCTCTGAAAGGCAGGTTCCTCACGCGTTACTCACCCGTCCGCCACTGTCCTCTGCTTCACTTGGACGAATCCTCGATCCACAGATTCTCGTTCGACTTGCATGTGTTAAGCACGCCGCCAGCGTTCGTCCTGAGCCAGGATCAAACTCTCAATAAAATGGTATTTAAACAGCTCTCGCTGTTCAAACCTTTATCGAGCTATTTGTCATAGCTTGCAAAACTTTTTATCCTTTTGCCCTCCGCCGTTTTGCGGTTTGTCAACAGGTTTTCGACGATTTCAATTGACTAAACCGGCTTCCCCTTCTGGCAAGCTCGATGTCTTTTTAGCGCATCAAGACACCTCATATCTGGCCGCCGACGTCCGTGCCGCTCATCAGGCCGTTCGTCACAACATAATTTACCGCCGGAACGTACCAGTCGTTGATCGTAATATCCGAAAAAGACATACACGGTCTTCTCACCGTTCTGCTCGACCTCGAGCTGCATAGCGCCGCTCTCCGTCTCTGTCACCACGCCGAGCTTCAGCTCCGCGGGCAGCTCCGCCTTGCCGCTCTGCTGCGCAAAGCCCTGGCCGTCCGCCGGATCGTTCTGTTGGTCTTTCTTCCCGCCGCAGCGCGTCACGACCAAAACGATCAGCACCACGAGCAGCAGCAGGATCACAAGTAATTTCTTTTCGCATAGGCGTCTCCTGTTCTTTGGTTTCTTTACGTAAGCTTAGCAGGTAAATGTGTCTATTTTTTGCCATCATCTCGGAAATTTTCCGTTCCAGCGCCGCCTTGGCCTCGTGCGGATCGGAGATGTCCCATACCGCGCTCTCCATCGGGCAGAAGCCCGTGTCCGTGCGGTTGCGGATGGCCAGCACGACTGCGTCCGCGATCGCCTCGATGCCGTGGGCGCGCAGCGTTTCCCGCGCGGGGGACGCTCATAAGCGGCGCGTAGACCGTCCGAACGCCCAGCAATACATATAAAAAAGGCCGCCGCCTTGCCGACGATGCGGTCTGCCGCCGACGCGCCGGAGAGGTCCGTTCCCTCGTTCAGCCAGCGCATCAGCGGGCGGACGCCGTGCTCCTCGGAGGCAAAGCTCTCCCCCGCCCGGCAGGCAGCGCAGGTGTATTCCTCATTATTTTCAAGCAGCGCCTTCGCCTGCTCCAGATCCTTATTCATAAGGGTGCTCCTTTTTTTAGAAATCTTTTTTTATCATACCCGAGCGCAAAAGGGATGTCAAGTTTTTGTGCCCTGCTTGCTTTTTTCGCCGCGTCCGCGGTATACTGGACGCAATTTCAGAAAAAGGCGGAACGAACATGGCACGAAACACGAATCGCATCCACGACTGGAGCAAGCTCAAATGGCCCTTCTGCGTCACCTTTTTCATACTATGCGCTCCTCTGTCTCTACACCGGCTCGGCCGAAGCGTCCGAAGCCGGCTTCCTCGCCGTTCTCATCATCGCGCTGCTCATCGACGCGGTCGCCTACGCCTGCTACCTGTTCTTTCTCAGCAAGGCGGAGGAGAATATGGGCAAGCTCTGGTTCGCCTTCATCCTCGCCTATGTCCTCGCAAGCTCCGATAAGCTCGCCATCGTCTGGCAGATGCTCGCCGCCAACGCCGGCACACATTGAATCTCTCCCCACCTGTATTTTCAACCGTCGATAAAAAAGCGCAGACCCGCGGGTCTGCGCTTTTTTATAGCCGCAGTCACAGTACGAATCGCCGGAGGCAAGGGCGTATTCACGCACGAATCCGTCACGCCGTCTGCGGACGGCGGCTCAGCCGTGACCCTCGGCGGCAATCATGTGCAGGGCGTGCTCCAGTGCGCCGAGCACGGCAGCGAGATTTTCGCGCGCCGCCTTTTCCGAGCCCGGCAGGTTGACGATAAGGCTGCTGCCGCGCGTACCGGCGACGGCGCGGGAGAGCATGGCGTTGGGCGTGATCTTCAGCCCCTCCACCCACATGGCCACGGAATGGCGCGGATCTCCCGCTCCAGCACGTCGGCGGTCGCCTCCGGCGTGACGTCGCGGGGGAAAGCCCCGTGCCGCCGGTGGTGAGGATGAGATCGATCTTCCTCTCATCCGCGCAGGCGCGGAGCAGCGCGCTGATCTGCTCACGCTCGTCCGGCACGATGGCCGTGTGAACGACGGTGAAGCCCGCGTCCTCCAGCATGGCGCGGACGGTGGGACCGCTGGTGTCCTGCCGAAGCCCCCGGCTGCCAAGGTCGCTGACGGTGATGACGGATGCTGTGTAGCTCATAGCGTTTCCTCCTGCTTTCGATAGCCCAATGCGGTCGAGATCATGGAAGCCGTGACGCAGACCTGCTCCACGGCGGCGCGGAATTCCTCGGAATGAGGACTGCGGAACATACCGATCACGCCCACGGCGTATGCTGCTTTGCCCTCTACGGTATAGACCGGTGCGGAAGATGGAACGCAAGCCGATCTTGTATTCGCCGTTTTCAATGGCGTAGCCGTTCGCGCGGCAGGTCTCGATCTCCCGCATCAGGGCGGACGGGTCAGTGACGGTGTGCGGCGTGAACTGCGTCATGTGCTGTGCGCGCAGCAGCGCCTCGGCACTGGTGCGGGACATATGCGCCAGGAACACCTTGCCCTGCGACGTACAGTAGGGGCAGGCGGGAGCCGACGTCGGACACGATGTGCAGCCCGCCGCGCGTTTCCGCCTGATCCAGCGTGATCACGCTGCCGCCCTCGCACACCGAGAGCATGACGGACGCTCCGGTCCGCTGGCACAGGTGCTCCATATAGGGCCGCGCCACAAGGGAAATATCCCACGAACGCTCGACCTGACGGCCGTATTCAAACAGCCGCAGCCCGAGCGAATACTTTCCGTCGGGCGTCTGGTGCGTGACCACGTCATAGGTCCGCATGGTGGTCAGAAGGCCGAACACGGTACTCTTCGGATAGCCGCACTGCGCCGACAGCTCCTTTGAGCGACAGCGGCTTTTTCGACCGGCTCAGAAGCTGCAGCAGCTCCATGGCCTTCGCCACGGATAATATGATATTTCCATCCACCACGGCGCACGCCCTTTACCGTCAAAGCATAGCGCCCGCGTGATATTTGTCAAGAATAATCCGATAATAGCAATCGAAAATCCGATAATATCGCACGTTCGATTTGAAATGAGCAGGATGAAAATGCTACAATGGGTGCAAACGAAAGGATCGGCGCCCTATGGAAGATACATTTGGCAGGAATATCCGTTATCTGCGGCTGTCGGTGACGGAGCTTTGCGACCTTCGCTGCCGCTACTGCATGGCGGAGGAGGGCATCTGCAAGCGCGGACACGAGGAGCTGTGCTCCTTCGAGGAGCTGCGGGACTTCCACGGCGGCCGCCGCGGCGCTCGGCGTGACGAAGCCCGCGTGACCGGCGGCGAGCCGCTGGTCCGGCGCGGGATCGTGAGCTGTGCGCCATGCTGCGCGCAGTCCCCGGGATCGAGGAGCTTTGCCTGACTACGAACGGCACGCGGCTGGAACAGCTGGCCGCGCCGCTGAAGGCAGCCGGCGTGGACCGGCTGAACATCAGTCTTGATACGCTCCGACCGGAGCGCTACCGCGAGATCACGCGCACAGGTAAGCTGGAAAACGTGCTGCGCGGCATCGAGGCGGCGAAGCGCGCGGGCTTCGAGAACATCAAGCTCAACTGCGTGCTGCTCGGCGGCATGAATGACGATGAGATCGGCGACTTTGTTCGCCTGACGGCGAAAAAAGCCGTGGCAGGTGCGGTTCATCGAGCTGATGCCGATGGGCGTGTGCGCGGCGTGGCCGCCGGAGCGCTTTCTGCCCGCGCAGGAGGTCCTCTCCCGCGTGCCGGAGCTGCGCCCTGCGGGCCGCAGCGGCGTCGCGCAGCTGTACCGCCTGCCGGGAGCGGCGGGAACGGTCGGACTGATCGAGCCGATGAGCTGCGCCTTCTGCGCGGACTGCACAAGAATACGCATCACGGCGGACGGAAAGCTCAAGCCCTGCCTGCACTCGGACGCGGAGCTCGCTGCGCGGTCTTTCCGGCGCGGAGCTGGAGCACATCCGCCGGGCATCCTGATGAAGCCGGCACGGCACCGCATGGACGAGACCGGCGTCACAGAGACGCACCGCGGGATGTTTGCGATCGGAGGATAAAGATGGAGCTGACGCATTTTAACGAACAGGGCCGCGCCCGCATGGTGGACGTGAGTGAGAAGGCGCAGTCCTATCGCGTGGCACGCGCCGCCGCGACGGTCCGCATGGCAAAGGCGACGATGGGCAGGATCCGCGAGGGCTCCATCGGCAAGGGCGATGTGCTGGCAGTGGCACAGGTGGCGGGCATCATGGCCGCCAAGAAGAACAGCGAACTCATTCCCATGTGCCATCCGTTGCTGCTGACGAAGGTGGACATCTCATTTGAAATGGAAGAAGCCGCCCTGCACATCCGCAGCGAGGTCCGCTGCCATGGCGAGACAGGCGTTGAAATGGAAGCGCTGACGGCGGTGAGCGTCGCGGCGCTGACCGTGTATGATATGTGCAAGGCCGTACAGCGCGATATGCGCATCGACGGCATCCGCCTCCTTTATAAGGAAAGGCGGCAAGAGCGGCGTTTATGAAGCGGAGGAATGAAGAAATGGCACAGGTGACTGCAGTCAACATCAGCGAAAAAAAGGGGTGCGCAAGCACGAGGTCCCCTATATCGACCTGAAGCTCCGTCACGGCATCGTGGGCGACGCCCACGCGGGCGACTGGCACCGCCAGATCAGCCTGTTGGCTGAGGAGAGCGTGGACACGATGCGCGCCGTCTGCCCCATCGCGCTGGACTCAGGCATCTTCGCCGAGAACATCAACACCCGCGGCATCGAGCTCAGAACGCTCCCGTCGGCACACGCCTGCGCGTGGGCGAGACGGAGCTTGAGGTCACGCAGATCGGCAAGCAGTGTCACAACGACTGCGAGATCAAGCGCGCGACCGGCAAATGCGTGATGCCGACCGAGGGCATTTTTGCCGTCGTGGTCAAAGAGGGCCGCGTGCAGGCCGGAGACGAGATTGAGGTGCTGAAATGAAGCTCATTCGAACCGAGGACGCGGTGGGTCATGTCCTCTGCCACGACATGACGCAGATCATCAAGGACAAGTATAAGGACGCGCGTTTCCGCAAGGGCCATGTGGTGACGGAGGAGGACATCCCGGTGCTGCTCTCCATGGGCAAGGAGCACCTCTACGTCTGGGAGATGACGCCCGGCATGCTCCATGAAAATGACGCGGCGGAGCGTCTGCTCACCCTCTGCGGGCAGGGAGAATATGCTCCGCAGCGAGGTCAAGGAGGGCAAGATCGAGCTGAAGGCCGCCTGCGACGGCGTGTTTCTGGTCGGTTCCCAACGGCTCATCGCCGTGACCAGTCAGGACGAGGTGATGATTGCCACGCGCAAGGGCGGTACAGCCGTCCGCAAAAGCGACAAGCTCGCGGGCATGCGCGTCATCCCACTCATCATCGAGGAGGAAAAGCTCCAAAAGAGCGGAAACGGGCGGCGGGAAAAGAGCCGCTGCTCGCGCTCAAGCCCTTCGTGCGAAAGACTGCCTGCATCGTTGCTACCGGCAGCGAGGTGAAAAAGGGGCTCATTCAGGATACCTTCACGCCCGTTGTCATCGACAAGCTCAAGACCTACGGCATCGAAACACTCGAGGTCGTCTACTCCGGCGACGGGGTGGAGAACGTGCGCGACGCGGTGCTTGCCATGCGTGAAAGGAAGCCCGATGTGATCCTCTGCACCGGCGGCATGAGCGTGGACCCCGACGACAACACCCCCGGCGGCATCCGGGCCGCGGGCGCGGACATTGTCTGCTACGGCGCCCCCGTGCTGCCCGGCGCCATGTTCCTGCTGGGCTACTTTGAGGACGGGACCCCCGTCATGGGTCTGCCCGGCTGCGTGATGTACGCGGGCGCGACGGTCTTTGATCTGGTGCTGCCGAAGGTCGCGGCGGACGTTCCCGTCACGCGCGCCGATATCGCCGCCATGGGCGAGGGTGGGCTGTGCCTTGGCTGCAAGCCGTGCCGGTATCCGGTCTGTCCGTTCGGAAAATAAATCCTTTCGCGCCTGCGGGCGCGAAGCTTTCACCATTCATTGTCTTTCACGAAGGATAACGATAGAGAACTATTTTGAAAGGAAAAAGAAGCCCATGAAAAAAGGCTCGTATCTCTGCTCCTCGCGCTCTCCCTCGCGCTCGCGCTGACTGCCTGCGGCCAGAAGACTGGCGACTGCCCCCGACACCGGATCCCAGACCGGGACGATCCCCAGAAGAATCGAGCCGGCCGAGCCGGTCGAGCTGATCGTCTTCGCCGCCGCCTCCATGACGGAGACCATGACCCAGATTGCGGAGCTTTACAAGACCGTCGCGCCCGAGGTCACCGTGACCTACAACTTCGATTCCTCGGGCACGCTGAAGACCCAGATCAACGAGGGCGTGGACTGCGACCTCTTCATCTCCGCCGCGCCCAAGCAGATGAACGCGATGGACGGCAGCCTCATCGGCGACACGGAGAAGAAAATCCCGACGGCCTCGACCTCATCGTGACCGACAGCCGCGTTGACCTTCTTGAAAACAAGGTGACGCTCGCCGTTCCCGAGGGCAACCCCAAGGGCATAGAGAGCTTTGACCAGCTCGCGCAGCTTCTGAAAGGCGGCGATGGTGCTGCCATCGGCAACAGTGCGACGTTCCCGTCGGCCAGTACACCTTGAAGATCTTCAACTACTACGGCAGCTTGACGAGACCGCCGTCGCGGGCATAAGCTGACCTACGGCAACAACGTGAAGGAAGTCACGACCCAGGTCACCGAGGCCGCCGCCGACTGCGGCATCATCTACGCGACGGACGCCTACTCCGCTGGCCTGACAGTTGTGGATACCGCGACCGCCGAGATGTGCGGCCAGGTCATCTATCCCCGCCGCCGTGCTCAAGGGGGACAAGGAGGACGCCGCGCGCGCCTTCCTCGCCTATCTCCAGACCGATGCCGCTATCGACCGTATTCGAATCCGTCGGCTTCAGCCCGCGCGATCCGCTTTGCTGGTAAGATTTGATTTTTGTTGAACCGTTTTCGCTTCAGCGCTTCCCACCTGCAGCAGCGGCCGAGCGGAAAGAGAAGCACACCGAATCGTTCCGAAGAAAACACCCGCATACGATCCCCAAAATGTGAGTGAAGTTCGGCAGTTCGGGGGTCAAGGGCAGCGCCCCTTGCGTTTCTTGGGGGGCAAAGGGGGCCATTCTTACGCTAAAAATGGCCCTCTTTGAAATCGCCGCCGCTGGCGGCTGCATCGGAGGTCACCTATGGACTGGTATCCCTTATGGAACTCGCTGCGCATCGCGGCGCTCATCCCATTGGGCTGCCGCCCAACGGGGAGCCCTGAATCCCTATCTGCCCGGCCGAAAGTGAATTCCGTCCGCGCCAAGGTTTTGCCTGCGGCAAAACGCTTGAACGCCGCACTTGCGGCGAAGGTAGAGATCGCCTGATCTCTGCAACGTCTGAACATCGGAGGTCACCTATGGACTGGTATCCTTTTGGAACTCGCTGCGCATCGCGGCGATCTCCACCGTCATCATCTTCTTCGCCGGCATCTTTGCCGCGTACTATATCGCCAAACTCCCGCGGCTCATCAAGGGCGTTCTTGATGTGGTGCTCACGCTGCCGCTCGTGCTGCCGCCGACGGTCGTTGGCTATCTGCTGCTGCGCGTACTGGGGCCCAAGCGCGTCATCGGCGCATGGGTGCTCGAGACCTTCGGCGTCAAGCTGGTCATGACCTGGTGGTCTGCCATCTTCGCCACCACGGTCGTCATCTTCCCGCTGATGTACCGCACGGTGCGCGGAGTCTTTGAGGCCTTTGACGAGACGCTGGCTACTCCGGCCAGACGCTCGGGCTCTCCAACACCTACATTTTCTGGCGTATTCGGATGCCCTGCTGCCGTCAGGGCGTGCTGGCGGGCACGGTGCTCGCCTTCGCCCGCGCGCTCGGCGAATACGGCGCGACCAGCATGATCGCGGGCTACACGCCCGGCAGGACGGCGACCATCTCCACCACCGTCTATCAGCTCTGGCAGACGAACAACGACGCGCTCGCCTACAAGTGGGTCGCCGTGAACATCGCGATCTCCGCCATCGTGCTGCTGACGGTCAATATGCTGAACGCCGCCATGGGCGCGAGCCGCGAGGAGTGAGCCGGGGTTACGTATTGCTAATATGAGCGGAACGGACGTCAACTTTATCCGCAATAAATTCCGCGTCCATGGGGACATCGTGGACATCTATCTGGCCTATATGAACGAGCTGGCCATCCGGGTGGAATTTTTCGGCGACGAGATCGCCGCATCACCGAATTCAACCCCTCACCGGCGCAAAACAGAACGTGGTGAAGCACGTTGCCATCTTCCCGGCCAGCCACTATATCGTCAGCGCCGACAAAAAGGCTGCGGCCATCGAGAAGATCCGGGCAGAGTGCGACGCGCAGGTGAAGCAGTTCACCTCGGAGGCAAGCTCATCGAGGCCCAGCGCATCCAGCAGCGGACGAACTACGACATCGAGATGCTCACCGAGGTGGGCATCTGCAAGGGCATTGAGAACTATTCCGCTGTCCTGTCGGGCCGCGCGCCGGGCAGTATGCCCACGACCCTGCTGGACTATTTCCCGGAGGATTTTCTGCTCTTCGTGGACGAGAGCCATGTCACCCTGCCGCAGGTGCGGGCCATGTACGGCGGGGATTATGCCCGCAAAAAAGACGCTGGTGGAGTACGGCTTCCGCCTGCCGTCGGCCTTCGACAACCGCCCCTCAAGTTTGAAGAGGTGGAATCAAGCTCAACCAGATG
>VOFC01002069.1_pt1 | contig 36147 bp, 48 predicted proteins | sample 5384161 | NCBI WGS metagenome assembly VOFC01 (sample SAMN12384722, study PRJNA508395) | human gut metagenome | isolation source: healthy gut B | host: Homo sapiens | reverse complement strand
TGCCGGAGGCACCTTTTGGCTGGTTCCCCTGGAAAAATTTCAAAAAATATTTTTACTGCTCATTGTATGTGCTCCTTTCGTTTCGTTCGGGTTGACAGGACCGGATCAAAACGGAAGGGGCGGGGAGCGGCACCGGGGTAACAAAAAAGCGCCCGGACAGCACAAAGCTATTCGAGCGCAAAAAGTACGATATTCAGTTAAAAAGCAACGATTTTCGCATCCATCGTTAGACTGTACCCACTGGACAGCCTGGATTTTTTTGACGGTTGCGAAAATACAGTCAGAATTTGTCGGCGGTCAGATCGCATCATGGCAGCTCCCTCCTGTAAGCCGCCGTATCTGCCAGCGCCAGCGCGTCATCTCTTTTGAGGGCAAAAAGAACGGCGGCCTTGAAATGTCCTTCAAAACCGCCGATTGAGTATCAAACCTTAAAATAGGCGCACGAAATTATCTGCCCCAGTCAACGGTTTTTTTCTTTCCCCGGACGGGGCAGATAACTTATTATGCAGAGTGGAGCCGATGTGCGCTAATCGGTTCCTTGTACTTTCTCCTTTAGTTTCGGAAAGGACGTATCACTGATGGCGTGTTCAATCCGGCAAGCCTCCTGTTCCGCCGTTTCCAAATCAACGCCGGCGACCACAAGCTGTTCTGTAAAGAATTGGTGCCGCTCATAGATTTTCTCGGCAATCTCCCGACCTATGACGGTCAGATGAAGGAACCCATCATCATCCACGGTCAGAAAACCTCCATTCTTCAAAACGCCTACCGCATGGCTGATACTCGGTTTACTAAAGCTCATGTGCCGGGCAAGGTCAATAGAGCGTACCATACCATTTTTCTTTTGCAACATCAGGATAGCTTCTAAATAGTCCTCGCCCGACGCATGAAGTTTCATTTTGTTCCTCCTACTCGGTTCGCTTCACAACTTCCCACATAGTTACATCAGGAGCAGCCGGAGTGGGCTGATCGCAGCCATGACAGCCTTTGCAATTATGGTTACAGTCGGCTTGATAAGCTACTTTTCGGATATATCCTTGATTTTCTAAATATTCAAGCTCTACTTGTATGCTCCCTATATCCTTGTGCAGAAGTTCGGCTAACTCCTGAACGCTGTATGTTTGTCCTCTTTGCAAATACTCCAATAATTGAATTAGCACAATAAACCCCTCTCCTTTAGAAAATGACAAGACCGATGTGATACACAATCGTTGCCATAATCAAGGCGGTAAGGATATAATAGAGGGCAATTCGCACCGTCCATTTCAAAGAGTGCGTTTCCTGTGCTGTTGCGGTCAAGGCCATAAGGCAAGGCATATTGAAGAAAAAATGCGAACAGGAACGCCAAAGCCTCCGGCTTCGATATAACGGTCAGCATACTTGTACTAAGCGCCGCCGTGTCTACGGCAACAGACGATTCAATGGCCGCCCAAATACTGCCCGTATTGAACAAAGAGGCCATAACGCCAAGAGAAGCCTCCTTGCCCATAGCGGAAGCGACAAAAGCGATAAATAACTGCCACGGTAAACCAAACAGGCTTGTCACAGGTTCAATAAAGGTTCCCACTTTGTAGATAATGCTGTTTGCCACATCCCCGTCCGACGAATAAGACAACAGCCAGAAGATCACGGAAATGCAAATAATGATACGGAGTGCGCGGCTAAGTACATTTCCCATTTTGCTTAAAACGGAACCAAACAGGCTTTTCCAATGAGGCTTATGGTAAGGCGGCAATTCCATAATTAAGCCGGTGCGCCCCTCTACCTTGTTCAAAGACCGGCCAAACACCTTATAAGTAATGAAAATGTGCAGAAGCGCCACGATAAACAGTGACAGGACTACAACCACAGCTCCATTTCCGAAGAACGTACCGCTGACAAGTCCAACTACACCCCAGGTAGAAGCGCAGGGGACTACCCAGGACAGGGCAATCGTCATAACACGCTGTCCCCATGAATCAATGACCCTTGTTCCAGTGATTCCGCCGATATTGCATCCGAAACTGACGAGGAAAGGCATAATTGCTTTGCCCTGTAATCCCAGCTTTGTCATGGTATCATCGAATACATAGGAGATTCGGGCCATATAGCCGACATCTTCCATCAGGCCAAAGACAAGGCTGATTCCGAACACATAGCTTGCCATTTGCAGAGCGAAAGAAACAGCAGTCAAAATGGCGTTGCAGAGCAGCGATACAAGGAATGGCGCTGCGCCTATATCCAGCAGCCAGTTAGCCAGAGGGACGGAAATTGCACTGATAAGCCCGCTGAAAAGCCCCATCAACGGGAAGCCAATCACCATAGAGCAGATCAGACCTAAAACGATCATGCCAATGGCAATAGGCTTTCCCCAGCGTTTGCTTGTGGCCGCCTTATCAAACCGGCTCCGCAGCAGCTTGTTCTTCTTGCTGGTCACGTTCTCATTTACAAGTTTGTCAATCCACTGGAATTTGCAATCACCTGTCAAAAGGTTTCCGTCCTTTACATCGGACAGCTTCTTTTCAATCGCGGTATAAGTGCCTGCATCAACGGTTTCTTTCACAAGAGAACACGCTGACTTGTCCTGCTCCATGAGCTTTGCGGTCAGCCATGTGGAGGAATAGATACCGATTCCGTCCGCAGGGAGTAGCGACTTGATTTCATCAAATGCCGTCCCGATGGAGCTGTGATACACCTGTGCCAGTTGATTTTCTTTTTAAGACGGAGGCCGTTTTGTCCACGCTCTCTAACATACGGAAAAATTCGCCGTACTCTTTTTTTGTCGGCGGCAACCAAAGGAACAACGGAACGCCCAAAGATTTAGCGATTCCATCCGTGTCAATCTGCTTTCCCCTGTGATTTTGCCACATCCATCATATTCAGCAGGAGAACCACGGGAACGCGAATCCCGGTATAATCAGCCAGCATGAAAAGGCTGCGGTTGAGCTGGGAGGCGTCAGCCAATATGCAAACAACATCTGCCTGCCCGCTGGCTATGTAATTCCGTGTAACAACTTCTTCATCCGAATTTGCAGACAGGCTATAAGTTCCCGGAAGATCAATGATTTTATAGGTCGTGCCTTTATGGACGAATGAACCGTCCTTGCGCTCTACTGTCTTTCCGGGCCAGTTCCCAACGTGCTGACGGGAACCAGTCAGGCCATTAAACAAGGTTGATTTGCCGGAGTTCGGCTGGCCTAAAAGGGCAATCGTTTTTTCACTCATTGTTTTGTCACCTCCACCATGATTTTGTCAGATTCCGTTTTGTTAATTGCAACCATCGTATCTCTTGCATATACCAAGACAGGCCGCTTTTTGGGATTCTGTATTACTTCAAACGGGCAGCCAATCGTAAGGCCGATGGAGGTCACGCGGCTTTGAAAATGCGTGTCCCCATTGATGGCAGCGATTTTTCCTGTGGAACCGCTACTAAGTTCACTTAGTTTTTTCATCTGTTCAGGCTCCTTTCACAATCCATTCTCTTGCTTTCTGCTGTTCCTGCACCATTTCGTAGTAATGGCCTTTCTTTCTTAACAGTTCTTCATGCGTTCCCGTTTCTTCAATCCGTCCCTGATTCAGCACAATAATCTGGTCTGCATTTTGAATCGTATTCAGCCGGTGGGCAATTACAAATACGTTTTCCTTTCATCAGGCGGGCTAACGCCTGATTGATTTTCGCTTCATTGTCAGCGTCCAGAGAAGCCGTTGATTCATCCAGAAGCAGGATAGGCGCGTCCTTTAAGATTGCCCTTGCAATAGCAATCCGCTGTTTTTCACCGCCAGACAGGGTGTTGCCGCCCTCGGCAAGATGGGTCTGATAGCCATTAGGCAGTCTTTCGATAAATTCATGACAATGGGCCGCCTTTGCCGCCGCAATCACTTCCTGTTCCGTGGCATTTTCACGGCCAGCTTTGATATTGTTGTAAATCGTATCGGAAAGCAGCGTATTTTCCTGGAATACCTCACTGATATAGTGCAAAAGTCCGTCAGGATTTAGCTCCCGTATGTCCTGCCCACCAATGCGGACGCAGCCTTTTGTCACATCCCAAAACCGGGCGATCAAGTTCGCTACCGTAGATTTGCCGGAACCCGACGGCCCGATTAGCGCCGTAGTCGTTCCCTCCGGGGCATAGAAGCTCACATTGTGTAAAACATCGGCCTGCTGATTATAGGAAAAGTCCACATTTTCAAACGCAACATCAAAATGTGTGAGCGTTACCGTTTCTTCTTTGTAGGGGAGCGGCTTCGTGTCAAATGCCTGTTCCAGATTGGAAGTCGCAAGTTTCAACTCTTTCAGCAGGCTATATGAATGTTCAAACGCAATCAGCAGCGCGGAAAGGGCAAGGCTCATTAGCATAAACGCCACAAGCAGTTCAGAAGCAATCGTACCGCCAAGGAACAGATAGCTTCCAATCAGCAGGACAAACGGCAAAAGGAAATTTGCAATGATAGAATACATACTTGTGGGGGCGGCGGTTTTTACTTCCGCCTGTACGCTGGTTTTCCGTATGTCCTCCAACGTATCAGACATTCTTGTGAAGTGCGTACTTGTCATATTTGCAGACTTGAACACTTTCATGCCCTTGATGTATTCCAGAACAATAGAGATCATTTTAGAAGTCAGATCACGCTTGATCGTTCCGTACTTCTCTACAAGCCGGTTGCCCCAATTCAAAACCGGCAGCGCGATCAGAATTACCACGCACTCGGCCAACGCCAGTTTCCAGTTGATAAAAAAGGTTCCAACCAAGATCAGGCAGCCCATGACCAATGTTTTGACGATAGAGGGCAGCGTATGGGTCAGTACAAGTTCAAAATTGCTTAAATCCTTTGTCAGCGTCGTAAGCAGATATCCACTGCTGTTCTGATTAAAATAGCCAAGACTTAGAGAACGGTAATGGTTTGCCAAATCCAAGCGTAGGCCGCTGCACATTTCGGCCCCTCTGGAAAAGCAGAGAAAATAGCCGCTGCGGTAAATAATCAGCCGGAGAACCACACTGATAAGGCACACAATGGTATAGTTTCGTACAAGCCCACCTGTCAGAGAACCGTTCAGGAGATGAATTACGGTAAAATACAGCATAAGGTACATGACAAGGCTTCCGATGGCGTCCAGTGACATAAGGAAAATAGGAAATATCAACTGCTTTCGTTTGTCGCCAATCAATTTCTGAATACTGCGTAACATAAATTTCTCACTCCTCCCCGATGGTTTCTCTTGTATAGGTGTCCCACATATGGCTGTATGTACTTCCTCTGGCAATCAGCTCGTCATGTGTTCCCTGTTCGGCAACTTTTCCATCCTGAAAGACAACAATGTTATCTGCATTTCGGATGGTGTGAAGCCTGTGGGCGATCATAATTGTGGTTTTTCCCCGCAGGAGGTTTTGAAGCGCAAGCTGTATCTTGTGTTCATTCTCAATATCCGAATAGGAGGTTGCCTCGTCAAAAACGACAATAGGCGCGTCTTTTAAAATCGCCCTTGCGATAGAGATTCGCTGCTGCTGGCCGCCGGACAATTTCACGCCCTCGTCACCTATTTTAGTCAGATACCCTTTCGGCAAGCTCATAATGAAATCGTCAATCTGCGCCGCCTGTGCCGCCTGCCGTACTTGTTCCTCGGTGGCGTCCGTCCCCATACGGATATTTTCAAGAAGCGTGTCCTCCAAAAGAAATACATCCTGAAATACAAAAGCGGTTAAATCCATTAGATTTTCGGTTTGAAGTTCTGTAACCGGGACGCCGCCAATCTTGATTGTCCCGCTGCTCACGTCCCAATAGCGGCCAAGGAGCTGTACCGCCGTCGTCTTGCCAGCACCGGACGGGCCGACAAAAGCATTTAAGCTGCCCGGTTCCAAATGCAGATCAACGCTGTCCAGCGCGGCCCGCCCATCTTTGGTGTAGTTAAAGGTCACATTGTCAAAGTCAATACCATAACAGCCGGTTTTGGAAAGGGTTTGCTGTCCGCTTTTCATGGTTTCCATATCCATGATCTTCTTCACATTATCAAGGCCGCTGCCCAGCTCCATAGACTGCATGGCAATCGTCACCATATTCAGGAAAGACGTAAAGAAACACATAGTCAACAGGATAAACAGAAGATAGGACGCCGCCGACAAAGAATCTCGCAGGTATAGCCAGCCGCCCACGGGCAGCGTGAACAGGATGGCTGAATCTAATACTACAAGGGCAATCGACAGAGGATTGCAGGAGGACACGCACATCTTAACCCAACAGTCTGTATAGATTTTCAGGGAATTGCGGTACTGCTCAAATTTTTCGGCTGTCAGGTGGTACATTTTGATTACCGGCATAGCGGTGATAAACTCGTTTGCGGAGGCGTTCAGTTTTTCCGTGTCACCGGCAAACTCGTCCGTCAAATCCGGGTAGCGCCCCATGAGGGCCATCGGAATTGCAATCCCCAAGATCATAGGAACCAGCATGATAAGCGCCATAACCCAGTTCAGCCGCAGCATGAAAATGAACATCATCAGAGGAACGACGATTGCTTGGGCCAGTTCCAAAGTGCTGTGGGCCAGAAAGGTTTCAATCCTGTCCACATCATCAAACAAGGTTGTCTTGATCTGTCCGGGCGCGTGTTCCTGAAAGAATCCAAGGTTGAATTTGGACATATGCTCCAATACTCTGACCTTGATTCTGTGCATGGTGTTGAAAGCCGCCGTATGAGAGCAGATACCGGCAAAGGATGTCAGGATTGCCTGTAAAACCGCTGCAGCAATACCGATTCCAGCCCAGCCAAGCATGGCGGAAAGCGTTACCTCCTGCTTGATTATCAGAAGCAGGATTTGGTAGACTACAAAATACGGGACGAAAGACAGGGCCGACGAAAAGACCGCCAGCAGCATCCCAAGGCTTAACTTGCCGCGCTCCTCTTTCGCAAGAGTAAAAACGTATGATAATCCGGTTCGTTTTTGTTCCATCGAAACGATACCCCTTTCTTTGAAATGTGCCGATTAGAGCCTGCTAACCTAACACAATACACTTTACTCGCTCAAAGCAGGAATTTCAATATCCGCCCTGCTTTGCCGTTTGTATTTTGAAAAACGCTGAAAGTGCTGATATTTCGGGAACTTTCGGCGTTTTCACTTTCAATTTTTTATAAAATCGTGACTGATAAATATTGGATTGTCACCTTTTTTTTTTGAAGTGGCGCGTTCAGAGCCGATATGATATACTGGTGAAAGAAAGGAGGGGCGGCGTCATGGTTCCGTCTGTAATTGACTATTTATTACAGCTTCCCGAAGCTATGCACTTTGCAAGGGTGCAGGAGCTTTGCGGCGACGGTGTTTTTTCTACCGTATGCTTTCCGAATACGGAAACGGCACGTTCCAACTGATCGAGTTTGAGGACGATCTTCTTTTGATTTTGATTGGTGACTATACGCCCAAGGACACCTTTGAAAAGATCACTGAAATTTCAGAGGACTATATGGAGATCAGCCAGTTTGAAACGGACAGCAGTTCTTTCAAGATTGGTGGACGGAAAAAGAATCAGGTGGATAAGGGGATTTATTGCTATCTAAACACACAGAAGAAAACTTACACCTATTGCGAGGGCGGGAAGTCTGTCCGATTTACGAAAGTAATTCTATCCCCCAAATACTTCAATACTTATTTTCGGCTGCATGACAGGAACAATGCCGAACTTCTCAACTCCGCAAGGGATTATCTTCTCAAAAATCCCAACCTGCCGGAACTCAATTTTCTGTTCCAGCAGATACGGGATTGTCAGGCAGAGGGTCATACGCTGAAAATCTATCTGGAAAGCAAAGTGATGGAGCTTCTTTCTCTTGTTGTGAAAGGCATGGAGCAGGAACAAAAGCACATTTCCGTAAAGCTGGACTATAAAGACATCCGTAATCTAAGAAAAACGGTAACGGTGATGAAGAATGATCTGGCCGCATATCCGTCAGGGGAAGAGCTGGCCCAGATAGCGGGCATGAGTACAGCCCGCTATCAACTGGCATTTCGGAAACATTACGGAACAACGCCCTATGAATATCTCAAAGAATTGCGCTTGAATCAGGCGTTGCTTCTGCTGAAAAACTCCGATTATGGAATTGCCACGATTGCGGCGAAAGTCGGGTATCACAATTCCGGCCACTTTGCAAAATTGTTCAAGAAAGCCTATGGCCTCGGTCCAAGAGAATATAGGAATCTTCATGGGATAAAGTAAAGATCAAATATAAAGCCACAGTAGAATACTCCATAACAGAGGTTCGTATGAATCCGTGAAGCTGCGGATCATCCATGAGATGTGCCAAGGATTAGGCATTACGTTGTGTGATTTCTTCCAGTCTCCATTGTTCGATGACTACCATCTGGACCCGTGAACTCCGATACGACCGTTGGGGATGTGTCGGAGTTTTTTTGTTTATGGGAATATCGAGCGGAAGGCATTGTCCCTCCGCTTTTTTCTTTGCGGAAATAGCCAAAATCTCCGTTTCAAATTGTAGTATTAGTAGAGGGAGAATACGAGGAAAGAGTTACGGTAGCAAGCATAGTGTTCTGGAATTATTTCATCAAAAGGTTTTCCGTTCAGACAACTATAAATCACTTCCACTTCAATGTTATTGGAATCACGCATCAAAATATGATCAGCCTCTACTTTGCTTTTTGCAAAAAACCAATCTCTTACTTGTCGGGATTGAGACAACGTAATGCTCATCAATATATTTGTGAATACTTTCATTGAACGTCAAATATGATATAGTTTTATTAAAACAGCTGTCATCAACCAACTTGAATGGAATGCTATTGATTGTTTCTCCAAAATCTACCGATCCACTTACTGAAGTCCGTTTTCTGCTTCCAAATTTAACAATAGAAATATTAAAATTTTCAACTTGAAATATTTTTGCCAAATGATATGCCGTCAACGTTCCAATGTTTGGCTTGGCTATATTAGAGCCTCCACTCCCTGAAATACCAACCATATTATACACTGGTGGAGATTTTCTAAAGAACTCATCCAATTCATTCAATGTATAACTTTGATATGCAGACAAAGCAATTTCAAACGCTTTGTCATATTGATTTTTGAAACATTATTAAAAACACACCGATATAGTTCTTCAATGTCCATTTTTGAGCCTTCTCTGAAGCACATGATCAATCATATATGCAATAAAAAGAATAATTGTAAAACCGATATAATTGGCATTAAATGACAAGTTCTCAAATGAAGCCGTAATTATTAACGTTATAATCATCCGATATATAATATTCACAAAGCTAATCATTGACTGATAATAAGAACTTGTTGTTAAATCGTCAATACTGTTTATGATGAAAATATCGAGATCACAATTATAGTAGGAAAAGCTCATCTGTTGAATGAATATTGCCAATAGAACTAGCGGAACTTTGTAACTTATCAACATTACAAAACTAAATGGTGCTACTATAAGAAGAAGCTTTTTCAAGACGAGAAAATTATTTTTTTGATAAACAAGTATTCCGAGTGCATTTATAATCATAAATGTGGAATAAATCGGTCCAATGATTTTTTCACCAATGCCTGCTTTCTGAAAAACAACAGTATAGTATTCAAAGTTCAAAATATAAATGGCTGTACAAGTTATGGTATAAAGCATTTTCCAGAGAAGGCACTTGTTATGAACAATTTTACCAAGAACAACTTTACTGTTTTGGGTGAAATTTGATGATAAAGCTTTGTTGGCTCGAGTGGATTCCATCTCCTTAGGCATTCCTATGATAATAGTAAGCGAAATCGTCATAAGAATAATTGTTCCCCAAAAAGGAAGAAAAGGATTGATCGAGTAGAGTAGCGTACTAATGGCCATCAATGTAAAGTTGAACAAGTAAGAAATCTTCTTTATTGTTATTTTCAACGAACTGTATTCAACCTCAAACTGTTTGCACAAAATCAAAAAATACGAGTCAACCGCACCGCTTTCCCACGCATTTGCAATTCCCAATATTAAATTAGCTGCAACAAATCCCCAAAAGTATGGGAACATACAATAGGCAAGCAACGACATAATCATTAAAAATCTAGAACATACCAAACAAATTTTGTTTCCGACTTTATCAGAAAAATATCCACTTGGAAGTTCAAAGACAAACGAAGCAAATGTGAAAACAAACTTCAAAAAAGAAATATCCTGAGTTTGCATCATAAAATGGAGTAAAAATAAAGTCTTCACAGGCGTAAATAACGCTTGAGTAGAAAAAATAGTTGCCAAACAAATTTCAGCTCGACATTTCTTTTTGTTCATTATAAAAGCTCTCCATTAATTCCATAAAACATCTTATCGTCTTTTTTTTCTCTTCAACTTATCATAAGCCGGATCAAATGTATTGATGATAGCACTATAATAATTTATCTCACAGATTTTTGTTCCATTGATTTGCACAATAGTATCTGCCAAACTTGAATCATCACATATGTGAATTTCAAATTCATAATTTGACGTTTTTATTTTTGCACAACTCTTATCGCAGGATAGTTGCGCACTAAGCACATCATCATCCAAATAAAGAACACTCGGTAAAACCGCAAATAGCCAATGGTATTGGGGTAGTTTTCTTCCCGAGAACACTTCGATAATCTGATGAGTTTCCGTACTAATATTCTTCCTGCAATCATCCAAATAATGTAAATCGAACATACGATTAATATTAAGCACAAATGTTATGTTTTTTACAGAGCATTTAAATATTATTTTTGATAGTTTAGAGTCCAAAAGAATATCTTTGCATAGAACAACTGACGTATATTGCAGATGTCTTTTTCTTGATATCTGCAATATTATCGACTTTGTATTCTTAATCTCCGATTTGGCAATATAATAGCATTCACAGTCCGGAAGTTTCATATCATCAACATATTCTGAGATTAAAATAATATCGAATGGCGAAAAGCTTAGATACTTATTGACTTTATCTAAATCTGCTCCTCTTCCGCATAGGCATACTGTCATATAAGCATATCTACCATCATCTTTCTTGAATAAAACGCTATTTGCTCAGGAGAGAGATCTTTAGTATAAATCATTGGCCGCTTGTTCCAATCTGGATTTTCAAACCACATCATGTCTTCTGCTAAGATACCATATTGGTCAGGGTTATCGTACAAGGGTGTTCCCGGATAGACCTTAATCGTATTAAAGGTTGCTAATGTAGGCTGTATCTTTCTAATAAATTTGCTGGTATGCTCCAAGTCTTCAATCGTATCACCGGGATTACCAACAATAAGTGATGCGTGAAATTCCATTTTGTGTTTTTTCAAAATGTCGATTCTTGATTCTAAGTCAAGAATATTTTGCGTCTTATCAACTAATTCACATGACTTATGATTCAATGTCTCGATTCCGATAAAGACTCTATATGCTCCATTCTCTTTCATTTTAGAAATAAGTTCATCTGTAATATCATTCAATCTCAGATTTGATGTCCATCTAAAAGAATAATTGTGATTACGATAATAATCGCAAAACTCCAGTAGACGATAGTAAGTAAATGCAAAGGTGTCATCAGCAAAGAAAAACTGATTAAATCCGTTCTTTATTAATATGTCAATCTCCGAAAAAAAGTTTTTCATTGACTCAACCATCAATGGAGAATATGCTGTTTTATTACAAAATGCACAATGACTGGGACAGCCTCTACTCGACCTCACAATAGCTTCCGGACTATGAAAATGATATTTTTTCAAATCATATAATTCTCGATTTGAAGTCGGCAAATCATTCAATGAATAATTGTAATTCATTCCATTGTTGATGATTTTCCCACCGCATTTATAACAAACATTTTTGATGTCTTGGCAGCAAGAAAGTTTGTTGTCTCGTTCCAAAATATCCTTGATTACGTAATCTGCATTTCCAAGCAAAACAAAATCAATAAATGGATATCTCTTTAAAAGATACTCAGGAATGAAGGTGACGATCATTCCTAAAATTCCAATCAAAGCATTTGGATATCTTTGAGCAAGATAGTACGCTGTATGAAGTGCGTTTATATGATTATATTCAGAACAGTAGATCAAAACAATTCGAGGAGACTCAATTGGAAGCATATTGTCCAATTCCTGAATGTCACGTCCATCAATAAAGCAATCAACGAGTTTATTGCTATAACCATTCTGATTCAAAACTGCAGAAATTTGACACAATTCCAACGACGGCAGTTTTAAATATGTTTGAAGATTTCCATAATTCTGGGGGTGTACGAACAATACATCATATTTCATACAATGCTACATCCTTTCATGTTTGTTTTTCTTAAAAGATCTGAAAGTGCGAAATCATTAAGATCTATATTATACACATTGCCAATGGGAGTATGGTCTATTAAATCACATGTGAATATATCACCATTCGGTGCAAGTGTGAGCGTCTGATTGGCGCAACATGAGTTTGCAGAAATGGCAGCCGCACACTGCCTTTCTGTTATTCTGTTATTTTTATACCAGCTTTTTATATATGGAATCAAACGCAAATCATGAAACGCGTACTGCTTGTTTTCGATTATTGAATTTAAAACAAAGTCTATGTATTCCTTTTCAAGCGGGCAAGCAATTCTGTTTTGTTCTCGACAAGCAAGAAAGCTGATATACTGAATTTGATTTTCTTGAGCCAACTTTTCTATTGCGGCCAGTTCTAAATAGTTTTGCTTTGTTATGGTTGACGCAATCCCCACATTTACTTTTTGTTCTTTGAGAAGTTGTATTGCTTGTACAGCTAGACCAAAACTCCCTTGCTTTCCTCGGTTCATATCATGCTTTTTTTTCTATAGAAGAGTCTATACTGATCATCACTCGATTTATCCCAGATGCTGCAATTTTTTGAGCAACTTCATAATTTATTTGTGTTCCATTTGTCATTAGAACTTGATAAATCCCCTTGAGCCGGATATTCTTGGAAAATTCAAATAGTCGATGATAAAGAAGCGGTTCGCCATAGGTATAGTAGATATGTGTTAGGCCTTGCTTTTCCAATACATCGATAAAAGCAATTGCTTTTTCGAAGCTAAGCTCTTTTGATTCTTTTTCTTTTTATGAAACAGTGTTTGCAGTTCAAGTTACAAGCAGCTGTAAGCCCTAAATGTAAATACCGAATAATTGCCATATTGATCTCCTCACAAAAGATTGAGGACTGCTGCAGAAAGCAGCAGCCCTCTTTCTCGTTAGCAATTGGTGTTATCGTCGCGAGTCAGGAGCATCGGAGAAGTCCATTCCTTCTTCATTTTTATCCCTCCTTTGGCTAATTATTTATAAGTAAAAGTTATTTAACCTTTACTTACGACAGCAAAAGTGGTTCGTTAGGGAATTTTGCATCAATAATCCATTTATATCATGATTCTCCATTGACTTTTCCCAAATGAACCATATACTATATAAAATAGTTAGGTATCGCACAAAATCAAGAGGATTTCTTATGAATTGTATTTATATCGGAACATTTATCAAGCAACGTCGAAAAGAGTTAAAATTGACTCAGGAGCAGGTGTGTAGCGGCATCTGCGACCCTGTCACTCTGTCTCGGATTGAAAACGGAAAGCAAACTCCAAGTAAAAAGTGTTATAAGTGCCCTTTTACAACGACTTGGAATGCCAGAGGCTCGTTATTATGTTTTAGAATCTAAAAACGAGTTGGAAATCGAAGCACTGAAAAAGGATATTATTGCTTGTGGTGTGACTCGGAATGTTTCACTGGGATTTGAAAAACTTTCTCAGTTAGAAAATCTTACCGTTTCTGATGATCACTTGACTCGTCAATTCATTTTAAGGTCCAAAGCTTTACTCGGATCGTTTGATAAAAGGTACACTTACGATGAGCAAATTGATATGTTGATGTCTGCCATTCATTTGACGGTTCCTGACTTTAATATTGAAGAAATCAACAAATGCCTATACGCTTTCGATGAAATAAAAGCGATTATACAAATCGCTAATATTTATTTGAATCTCAACCGCAATGACCAAGCTATTGATATATTCTATCAACTATTAAAATATGTGAGAAATCACTATCGGGAAGTTATAACATCTGGAAAAATTACGCTTCTGGTTCTTTATAACTATGCTAGAGCTTTAGACCTTTGTGGGCGTTACGAAGATGGAATGAAATTGGCTAAAGAAGGTCGAAATGCATGAAGAACAATGGTTGTCATCACCGTGGTCGGCACCTACGCCCGCTATTCATCCGACACCGTCCATTGCCTACTCTGCCAAGACGGATGATCGCCCAGACTTTCAGCGGATGATCAAGGATAGCGGAAAGAAAAAAATCTTCGATGTGGTTCTGGTCTGGAAACTGGACCGCTTTGCCCGGAACCGCTACGATGCCGTGAACTACAAGTACCAGCTGGAAAAGAACGGTGTCCATCTGGTGTCTGCCATGGAACCCATCTCGCAGGGACCTGAAGGAATTATGGTGGAAAGTATGCTGATTGGCATGGCGGAATACTATTCCGCCGAGCTCGCCCCTGAAAGTGGCGCGCGGTGAGCGCGAAAACGCCCTCCAGTGCAAGTACAACGGCGGTATGGTGGTGCCGCTGGGCTTCACCATTGGCAAGGAGGACAGGCTGTACCATATCGACCCGGAGACGGCTCCCATCGTGCAGGAAATCTTCAGACGGTATGCCGACGGCGAACCGGCCGAGAAGATCGCAGCATCCCTGAACGAGCGCGGTCTGCGTACCCGCACCGGGAAGCCGTTCGTAAAGAACAGCTTCTTCCAGATCTTCCGCAACCGCCGCTACATCGGCGAATACCGATACAAGGACATTGTGACGCCGGGCGGCATCCCGGCTATTGTTGATCAGGACTTGTTCGACCGGGTGCAGCAGCGTTTCGAGCAAAACAGGATCGCCCACGGTCGGCCTGCAAAAGAGGATGTGAGCTATCTGCTGACCACCAAGCTGTTCTGTGGCAAGTGCGGCACCCTGATGGGCGGCGAAAGCGGCACCAGCCACATGGGGAAACACCTACTATTATTACAAGTGCGGCAACGCCAAACGCCACGGCAAGGCGCACTGCGACCTGAAAGCCATCCGCAAGGAGCCGCTGGAACGGTTCGTGGTGGATACCGCCATTAAGGTGATTTTCAGCGATGAAATCATCGAACGGCTGATAGATTTGGTCATGGAAGCCCAGCAGCAGGAGAACACCCGGCTGCCTGTTCTGAAAGAGCAACTCCGGGATACGGAGAAACGACTCGCAAACCTTCTGGAAGCCATTGAACAGGGCATCCTGACCCCGACCACCAAGCAGCGGTTGGACGAGCTGGAAGCCCGGAAAGAAGCCCTGAACACCAGCATTCTGGAAGAAGAGCTGAAAAAGCCCGTCCTGACCCGTGAGTGGATTCGGTTCTGGCTTGAAAAATTCCGCAAGGGTGACGTGGGCAGCACGGAGCACCAGCGGCAGATCATTGATACCTTTGTCAACTCGGTCTACGTCTTTGATGACCGGGTCGTACTCAATTTCAACTTCACGGATGATGCCAAAACGGTCACCCGTGAGGAAGTGTTGGGTTCGAGTGCTGTGGACAATGCTCCACCAAACGTAAAGCCGTTTACCTGAAAAGGTAAGCGGCTTTTTCTTTGTATCTACGTGCTTTTTGATATGTGAAAGTGAAACGGATTCACTTTTGCATATTGATAATGAAACGTGTAGGAGGCCCCCCCTTTTCAGTCGTTTGTAGCAAGTTTGTAGCAGATCTGTAGCAAAATTCGGAGAGGAACGGCAAAATGACTCAGAAAACCCGATTTTTGCAGATTTTTGGGTATAAAATTTTATCCTCAAATTTTGTGCAGAATGACGGTGGCGCTTTTTTCATTCGGATTCTGATGCCGTACAATAAAGAAAGATCATGGATGAAAGGAGAAATCGCTGTGCGCTACACCATCCGGCATTTTGATTTGCCGCTGCTTACCTTTGAAGCAAACATGGACAGTGCAGATACTGGCCTCCATATTATAAAAGTCTACAAAGAAAACCGTTCTTTTCTACCTTTGAATCTGACTGTATCAGAAGATGGTGTAGAACGCTGGCTGCGGCATCGCACAATTCCGAAGAACCGAGCGTATGTAGACGCTCTGCTCTCTAAGGTGGGGCTTTCTTTGAATCGACCGCTTGGAATTATTGCAGCCAATAAAGGTCTTTCACTCAATGATTGCTTTTGGGTAGATGCAGAGGGTTCCGGGGATACTTTTGAAAAAGTAAATCTTTACGATAACCGATTCAGTCAGGTGCTGGCAGCAATCGCCTTTACAGGATATGGCAGCAGCATACGAACTTCGCTTGCGTCCTGCCCGGAGTTCTCGACCAACGGGATGCTGCCAAAATGCTGGCGCAGACAAAACGGAAAAATCTATCTTTATAAAGGTGGCACGTCAGGGTTCAGCAATTTTGGGGTTTGATGCGTACTCGGAACTGTATGCTTATCAAGTTGCACAGGTGATGGGCGTGAATGCGATTCGCTACACTCTGACGAAAGACCTGAAAAAGACGCTTTGTTCCAAGTGTGAGCTGTTCACCAGCAAAGAGTATTCTTATATTCCCATCGGACAGCTTGTGTCCAAAGGCGGAATAAAAGCAATTTTTGCGTATTATCAGACGTTAGGTCAGAACTTTGTGGATGCGCTGGAAGATATGCTGGTCTTTGATGCGATCATCTGCAACACTGACCGCCACTATGGAAACTTTGGCGTGCTGGTGGATAATAAGACCAACACGATTGCGGCACCCGCACCGCTGTTTGACCACGGAAACTCGCTATTCAGTTTCGGCGGAACGGATCTTTGGGACAACCAGAAAGCATTTGATGAATATGCCCGCACACTGCTTCCGCTTGCATACGATGATTTTTTTGCAGCTGCAAAGAGCGCAATGAAACCTCGTCACCGTGCAATGCTCCATAAGCTGCTGGATTTCCATTTTGACCGCAGAGCGACACGTTATAATCTGCCGCCAAAACGCTTGAAGATGATCGAAAAAGAGGTACAGCGCAGAGCAAGAGTGCTTTTAGGGTAAAAAGAAAATCGCCAAACGTGAGAGATTTTTCTCTCATGCATTGGCGATTTTTGTATATCTGAAACCGTCACACCGTGCCAGTTCATCGTGCTGAGGGCATTGACATATTCCTGCGAGACTTCCTTGTTGGGAATCCTGAAAATATCATTGTATTCATTATACTCTAATCCATCAGGAAGCACAAGAACGGGTTGATCAAAGCGAAAAGAAAACATCTTGTGTTATGCATAGCGTAATTCTCATATAAAACTCTTGCGAATGTACTCCTGCGGGAGTATAATTAGAGCGAGGAGGTGGATTATTGAAAAGCCAAAGTTCGGCTATGGCAAGCCCTACAATGATGACTATGGCATCGGCTTTTACTGCACTCAGAACCCCAACATGGCCAAAGAGTGGGGTGTTGGCATCGACCACAATGGCTACGCTAACCGGTATGAAATCGAATGCGACGGTTTGACCATTCTGGATTTGAACGCTCCCGGTTACACGATGCTGCAGTGGCTGACGATTCTTTTGGAGAACCGCGAATTCGATACTTCTGCCCCGCTGGCCGCAGAAGCCAAAGAATACCTGATGAACACTTTTCACCTCGACTATAAGTCTGCTGATATCATCATTGGCTACAGGGCAGATGACAGCTATTTTTCCTTTGCATCTGATTTTATCAACGGCGCAATCTCTTACCGCCAGTTGTGCAATGCCATGCGCTTGGGCAAGCTGGGGCAGCAGTTCGTGCTGAAAAGCAAAGCGGCCTTTGAACAGCTGGAATTTCTCGGCTATGAGACCGCAGACTCTAAAGAATGGTATAAGAAAAAGGCCTTCCGTGACCAGACGGCCCGCCGCCAATATCTTGACGTGGAGCGCAACCGCCGTCAGAGGGGAGACCTTTATATTACCACGATTCTCGACGAGGAGATGAAGTCCAATGATCCACGCTTACGATAAAAGCTATCTTTCTGCTGCACAGAAAAATCTTGCCCGGATGTTGGATTATCTTGTCAACGATCTGCATTATCCGTTGGAGACGGCATGGCAGTGGTTTGTGACCAGTGAACTGTCTACCCGGTTCGAGCAGGGGATTGTTCTGTGTTGGTGGGCTTGTCCGGTGTAGAACTTGCCCGCGCTGTACTGGAGCAGGCGGGCGAAGTCGTGTGCCCATGCAGAAACCCTCGTATGCCTACGACCGTAGCCCGGAATACTGGACGGGCTGGGCTCTTGCCTATTACCAGTGGCTGACCGGTCTGCGCTTTGCGGAGATTGAACAGGCAGTGTCTATCACGGAGGTGCGGCTGCTGTATACGCCCTACCACGAGATGGATGTACGGCAGTTTGCAGACAAGATGAACGAGTTGTACCGTGCGGCAAAGCCGGAAACAAACCTGAAAGCCATGCGCACATTGGCCGGATTGAGCCAATCGGAACTGGCAGGACAGGCTGATGTGCCTGTGCGTACCATCCAGCAGTACGAACAGCGACAGAAGGACATCAACAAAGCACAAGCAGAAACGCTGCTTCGCCTTGCGCGTGCGCTGAATTGCAACGTGGAGGATCTGATGGAGAAAGTTCCACCGCTGAATTTTATCGCAAGGCAAGAAAATAGTGCAACATGAAAACAGCATATTTGCGATATGCAATTCAACGCTGTTGCCGTTGCATTAAAAAGTTGAATTGCAATAAATAAGAATGAAGCGATGAGACCTGACACAGATTGTGCAAACAAAAAAGAAAGCTGCCATCCATGAGAGAAAAATTCTCACGGATCGGCAGCTTTTCTCTTTGAAGTTGTTATGATCACGGCGGATTTTCTATTGATGCTTTACATTTTTCGGGTTCATTCTTGGGAACAATGCAGTCGTGAAGGAAAGGAAAGCGCAGATAGGGCGGTCGTTCTGGGAAGCAGAGCGACCTGTCGAACTTGTGTGAAACACTTCTTTACAATTTGGCTTGGTTGCTATTGCCTTCAATAAAAAGAAAATGCAGAGGGAACAGTTGTTGTCAAGAGCTTTGTGACATCAAGACCGTGTCGCTCCAACATAGCACGACAATCCTTGACTTTTAGTTTACAAAAGTCGGTTTTAAAGTTTCTGATACTGTTACTCTTGGTAAGTTCTGTAACGGATTTTACATCTGTACAGCGAGTAAGTTCATCTTCTAGGTTTAAGACCTGTGGCAAGAAGACGATTCGCAGTTTTCCACAGTAACGATGAAGTAATTCTAGATTTTTCTGGAGATTGGTTGTAACGGGAACATCCGTATCAAAAACCAATATCACAATAGTGCCAGCTTGGATAGAAAGCATTTGCGATTTTGGAATTAGGTTTTGAACAACATTAAAGATCTTTACTTTTCCGGGAACGAGTTTTGCGGGACTCTCTTTTAACGCGGCGATCAGCTGTTGCTCACATGGGCCTTCAACATAGTAGATGCACTTACTGTTCATTAGCCCACCCCATTTCCAGTTCATCCAATAGGGAATCCTGAGGCAGAGAAGAGAACACATCGTTTTCTACTGCATTGCGTAAGGAATCTGTGTTGCGCTTCAAGACATCAGATGCGGAGATGGCAGAAACTTTATAATCATTATTCTCCAACTGCTTTCTTAAGAAAATATAGCTATGCTTTGGCAGATTCAAATCAAGCATATCTGTATTATGAGTGGTAAAAATCAATTGCTCATCATTAGAAAGCTGGTTTAACATGATGCCGAAGATACGCTTTTCGATATCGCTCTGAATATAAGAAAAGTGTTCATCGCAATAATAGAAACTGCCTTCTCTTGCAACTATAGAGGCTAGGAACATGGCAACATCAATGCCCTCGGCCGTTCCGCTGGATAGAACATCACGGTTTAGCAGTTTTCCTTCCTGAATAATGATTTCAGTGTCATTGCGGCGAATAATAAAAGTGTCTTTTAAATCCTTAGATAGTTGGACATCTTGAAGTGTGGGATCAAGCGTGCCAATTACGGCTTGAAGAGTTTTTAGAAGAATTTTTTTTGTTGTCCGTTGTCAGCTTAAGCGATTTTTCGATTTCGGGATAGGCAAAACGATATTGGAACCTGCCAACACAATTTTTTAGGGATGTGGGTGTTTGCGTAGCTTCAGTAGTATGATCAGTCAGCTTGTCAATGCACTTCTCGTAAGAGTCCATGGTGCCAATGTCAGCGGTTTCATAGCGAATATTTACTGTAGTTTTAGCAGGAATAATAGTGGCATAGATGCGCTGCAAGCGATAATCGCCGTTGACAAAATCGATACAAAAAGTTCCATGTTCACCGGAAACCATATCATATAAAAATACGAAGGATTTCCAGAGGAAATATATCCTGACCTGTGATTGCAACGGATCAATCGTCGAATATAGTGTTGAAAACAGATTTGTCGGCACCGGAGTGCTATTATTCTGTTTTCTAGGTTACCTGCAAATGGTGCCTGTAAACGGTGATTTCTGTTTTGAATCGGGCGCAAAGGTAAGCAAGAATGTAGTTGAGTACCAGAAAGTGAATTATGCAAACAAAAAAAAAGCTGCCATCCATGAGAGAAAAATTCTCATGGATCGGCAGCTTTTCTCTTTGAAGCTGTTATACCTTCGTTGTGGTCAGAACCTCATTATTGACCAGCTGATTGGCCTTGTCAAAGGCTTCGATCATCTGGGTCGCTTTCGGATGGAGATAGACTTCATCCAGCGTTTGGATTTGGGCGTGTGCCCGACAGCGCGTTTCAGGATATCCTTGTTGACGCCTGCGCGATCACAAAGGCTGGCGTAGGTATGGCGGGTGGTGTAGGGCGTATAGGTGGCGAGCTTCCCGGCGAACTCCGGCTTGCGCTTACCATTTTCGTCGTAAGGATTCGGTTGGATGCCGATTTCCTCCAGGAAAGGATAGAACTTGCGGTTACGCCAGTTCTTTTCGTTCCAGAAACCGCCTTTTCCATTGGGAAAGAGCGGACCGTTTTCCACAGAGGTGGCATACGCATGTTCAAAAACCGGAATGCCAAAGTCGAGAATGGGAATGATGCGGTTGCGTCCGGCCTCGGTCTTGCAGCCGCCGATCAGATAAGCACCGGATTCCGTGCGGTGAAAATCTTCGTGTTTGAAGTGCAGCAGCTCATAGATACGAACTCCGCAGGCCAGAAGAGCAATTACCATCTGCCTGGTGGGCGTGTTCTTCTGGCTCAGGATCAGCGTCACCTGTTCATCCGTGAAGATTTCGCGTTCCGGGGATTTGCGTCCTTCGACTTTCAGGACAGATGCAAGGTTGGCATCCACGACACGCCAGCCAATGGCTGTGCGATACAGCTTACTGATAGGAGTACGCTCTTTTTCCAACATACTTTGAGACAGTCCGTTATCGGCCATCTTATCAAGGATGTTTTGGAAGTCTTGCGCATAGAGGGCGGCAATTTTGAAGTGCCACAGCGGACGGAGATATTTCCACGCAATATCATAGAGCTCGCGAGCCTTATCGGATCGGCCCTTATATTCACGGGACTCTTTGAACATCCGGAAGCAGTCCTGCAGGGTAGAGTCCTGATAGGGTGTAGCCGGACGCTTCATCATCTCTGCGCGGACAGCTTCTGCTTCTTCACGGGTGACGTAGGTGCCAACAGCCTTCATGACTGTAATTCCGGTGTGAGGATCGGGGATCGGCATTCGGAGCAGCCATGGTTTCCGGCGTGTTCCGGACATTCGTGTGATGCTGCCATTGCCAGACGAGGCTTTCAGCCGGGGCGATTCTCGTTTGGCTGGAACGGCAGGTGGAGCTACTGCACCGGGGGATGGCGCTGTGCCAACGGGATGACCGCAGGCAGAGCAGAATTTAGCGGTATCTGAGATTTGATGACCGCAATTTTCACAGAACATAGATCTGAACCTCCTATTGCTTTGAACTTGCTTCAAAAATGCCCCCGGCATCAAGATGACGCCGGGAGCAGACGGTCGGATTAGTTGCGGGTGCGGGAGAGCTGGTAATCCAGGCTCTGTTCAGCCGTGAGCCCCTTCTGGATAAAATGTACCAAATTCGGGTAAAAGATGTAGATACGGGATCCGTTCGGTACGTGGCTTATGTAACCGGCGGCTACGAGGTTGCGGAGACTGTGGTATGTTATATCATACCCTTCGCTCCGTGCACGACGTGCGGCACCTGTTAATGTAAGAAAATCCTGCGGCTTATTAACCATAATTTTTCTCTCCTTTCGTAAAATGATGGAAAGCACAGGTGGCTTTTCATAATAAGCATATCTTTTTGAGATATAGGACTCTTAAAGGGTGATTAAGGGCATCAGGGAAGATCTGGCATTTTTGAGAAGTCATAACGCTCCAAAGAATGCAAATCAGGTTGTACCACCTCATATTGGGCGTTTAAAGGAGGAACGACATAGCCGCAGTTAAAGAATAGGCTCTGGTCATGCAACAGGACACCATCACAATCGATGTATCCACAATCGCCGGAGTGGCAACATGGAGCCTCTGTAAAGTAAATTGGGGCGCCCATAGTTGAAAGCAGATCAGCGTACTCGGGAGAAACAGGGTTTTCAAAAAATCCATCTGGGATGTTCATGATAAATCCTCCTTAAAAATGATTGACAAGCGAAGCATTTAAAGCTTTACTTATATTACAAGAGTACTTGGTTATAAATTTTTGCCGTTGAATGCTGGCAATGGAATCAGGTGCTCGATTTCGACAATGAAGCCGATGCAATATCTTCCAGATGACTGACGTTCACACAAATAGGAGCGCGAGTTGGTTTGGAGTCTTCTCCAATATAGATAGGGCCTTGAAAAACGCACTGCCCAACCTCCAGATTCCGTAAAAGGTCAGAAATCTCAGCCCGATGCTGTGGAGATGCGAGAAGCTCGGCATAATACTTTACTTCTAGGAGAGCAGGGTGAAAGAGAAGTTTGTGGTTTGCTTGGCAGAGCATCGTTCTTTCGGACGCATTAAACTCACGGATACTCTGGCTGGCAAGGATCACATTCAGAGAGTATTTTCTTCCTTCTGTCAGGATTTTGCCAAGATAACAGTCTTTGTCGATGGAGAGGTTCTGCATCTCATCTATGTAGATGTAGCGTGGCGGTTGTCCTCCCTGTGATGCAGTGCGAAACTCATCAAATAGGATTAAGTCGGCAATCGTTTTTTGTAATAGTGGCGGAAATTTGCTTAGGCCGATGTTTTCGATTCCGAAAGAATGGCTGACAGGTTGATGCCTGAAAATCTTGTGCCGCAGAAGCGGCGCAAGATGAGTGGCTGCATTTCTTGACGCTTTCGTGTCAAATTTTTGAAGGGCGTTAAGAACTGCTGGAAAAAGATCTGGATTATTATCACGGTCGGAAATCGCATATTCAAGAGCTTCCGAGAGGGCAGCTGTTGAAGAGCGGCTTAATCTGAGGTGATTAGCTATAATATTGGAAAGTGTATAACTTAAATCTGCAGGTGATTCCATAGTTCCATCCGCATAGTGCAGTGGCTCGAAAAGCGTTGTTGGAATTGGCGTGTTGTATGCATCAATTTGTGAGGACAGATGTTCAAATGACTTTCTGAAAATTGGAAAGAGATGTTCCGGGGCAGAGGAGTCATGAATATCGATGCTGCGGACGCTATAGCTCTGATTGGCCTTTTGCAGCACGATACTTTGGGCAGCAACACTCTTTCCGTAGCCGGATTCACCGAGGATAACATAAGAATCGTTATCCTGTCCGGGGATACTTTTTGTGGAAACGGATAGTTCTTGCTTGCCCTCATAGCACTTTCCTATGTAGGTTTGCGGTAGCATAGACATAATAATCAAACTCCTTTTTATTTTTAGATTTCAACAAGGTCACGACTTCCGGGTTGATGTAGGCTACTTCTCAGAAGTGTTCGAAAGCGAAAATCCTTTGATTCATTTGGTGCAAAGGTGAGCGTTTTGGGGACTGATCCCGAAAGAACCCCGGCAGTTTTCAGACGATTGAGCACGTCGGACGGCATATAGGATCGCAGCTGCAGCTTAATGATTTTCTTCAAAAGGGCAGTCGATGTATAATAATAGGTATCATCATAGAGAATCTCCTTCTGACATTTAAAACTGCTATCGACATCTTCGAGTGGACGAAAACAAATCATATCACTTCGCCGGGCTGCATAGAGTGCGTTTCGGAAAGGTGTAAGGATGTTGCCATCGTTGATTCTTTCCCAGTAGCGAGTGTATGTTTCAAGGTATTCGTCACAGCGGACGGAAAGCGTTTGTGGAGGCACTTGCATGGAGTAATGCCACTTTACAACATCAGCTATCATAGATAGTGCTGCGATTTCCCGTTGTACAGAACAATCTTCGCCAAGATCATCGAAGACTTTGGTAAAAGAACGTTCCACTGTCGAATTGAATGCATTGGCGTTATTCATAATCGAATTTATTAGCCCACCGATAGAATCAATCGAATTTGTAGCTTCATAAGGATCGATAAAATCTGGTATTGGTAGACAAAAGGTTCGCTCACGTTGGGTAAGATTAGACGAAAGAACCATATATAGAGGGTGCTTCTGGTTGCTTTGCATAGAATTCATCAGCGCTTGATAGTTTTTGTCCCGACTATAGGCACTGGAAGACTCATTGAAGTTGATGTTTTCAGAACGAATCCATACAATGGGACGGTCACGCAAGCTTTCTAGTGCTTTTTTGAATACGTAGGGTGTGCTATCAATGCATAAATCTGTTGCAGATACTCATGTGTTAGGATGCAGATTGGGCGTCGAATCCACATCTTAGAAGGCAAACGCTCTTGAAGTATCGCGTATAGTGATACGAGCTGGTACAATATCATATCGGGTGTAGGCGGAACTGTGAAGCTCAGTAGCACAGCATTAAGATCAACCCATTCACTCTCTTGAAATCCCCAATGCTTTTCAGAAAAAATACCATCCGGGAGAGTATTTTATCTGCGGAGGAATGGAAGCGAGTCCAGATGCTGTATAACGTGCAATTAACTCGGCACAAATGGTAGCTGGAAGATTTGCATCGACAATAAAACCATTGTCTTGTAGTAAATTGTAACGTTGCAGGGCGCTGCAATCAGCATCGACTATAACGCTCCTGTGTGCTCCTGTAGGAGTGTCGAACGTATATTTGATGAATCCCTTTTTTGTGTCATGTTCTATTATCTTTTGCGCCTGTAGATTTCGGCAAGGGCTAAAAGGTTTTCCCACAGTATTGATGCCGTTGCTATGCAGGATAAGTAAACACCCTTGAGAATCAGGGGCTAAGGTAGAATTATCAAATTTGAACTGTTTCTCTCTATAAGCCTTTTGGGAATCACTTACCCATTTGGCTTGAAGCTTTTGTATGGTTGTTTCGATAGGATTGTCTTGAGAAATGGGGTGTTGAGTATTGAACGGAGCTGACACAGCTGGCTGTTGATATACGTTTGTGGGTTGAACGGGCTGGTTATAAGGCGGAGCAACTGGCTGTTGCCGCTGATTCGAGAGTGCAGATTTGCGTACATACTTGTTTGCAGGAACGGTAGTAGTGCAATTAGAATGCTGTGAATCAGACTGTTTTTGCACTGTTGTTCGTGGTATAGAATTAGGAATTACCGTTTGCATTGAGTTAGAGGAGACTTCTGTGGAGCGCATATCTGTTGGCTCATCGTCTATAAAATAGACGGCTTGCTTCATCTGCTGGTCTTTTTGATTGTTCATAATGGAGAGTGCTCCTTTCTATATTGTGTGATGGCGGACTGCGAGCAGTTTGTCCGGTCGTTTTCCGGGGATAGGCTACCCGCTAATTTAGTTGTCAAGGTGCGGAGTAGAAGGGGCTGAAGGCTTTCTTCTGAAAATATTGTATACCCGGCTGCGAAATTTGCGAGAAGGTTTCTTGACACCAAAAAACGAAAAAGTATAAAAAATATAGCCTTGTTTTTTAGAGTCAGAAAGGAAATGATGCAAATGAGCAAAATTGAGGATCTTGTAATTTTTAAAAATGAAAAAAGATTTGAGCGAAACGAAAAAAAAGCATGGAGGAGATTTTTGAATCAGCTTTCAGTCATATGTGAGATGCTTGGAAGTTGGACTTGACGCAGAGGGGCTGTCACATGATGACGACTCGGCGGTTGCACATATACTGGCGGATATGGGGAAAAAGGATTCAATTCTATGGATTTTCAGTTTATGCTGTGAAGATTCGCGAGAGGCTGCAAAAATACTTTATGCAAATACGATTGGCTGTGTTTTGATGTCATTAAATTACTTATCGGCGCAGCGAGTAAAAAGTGTAGATTTTCAAAAGAAACTTTTGCATGGACAAAGGATGAAGAATGCGACTTTTCTACTTACCAGAATAGGCTCAAAGCCTTAAGAAAGAAAAAACGTGAAATTGAAAAAAATGAGACCGTTATCGGGACAGAACGGTTTGGATTTTTTTGCTGAGTTAATTTGTCCATATGAGCTTATTCCTCCAATATCGACAAATAAGAGCTGTAAAGATTTTTTGACACCATTATTTGAAAAAGCAGTCGAAAGTATTGTAAAGGAGGAGCGTCATGCAGTAAGCTGGAATATTTTGCGTTTAGCAGCAAAAAGAGAAAAATGTATTGATTGATGAAGCAATAACAAAAAACCAAAGGAAACAAGTAAGGACGATTTGCAAAGATTTATATAAGGCAGTAGAAAAAATCGGAAAAATTGATTTTACACGGTACGATTACAGCGAAACGATAGTCTAGCCTTTGCTAGAGAGATTTTATACCATTGCAATTTACTAAAACTACTCTTGGAAAATGAAGATAATAATAAAAAATTGCATATCTCGGAAAATGAGCTGAGATTATTACGTGAGGCATCGCTTCCAGTGGCGTTTTATTTGGACAAAATAAAAATAGAAGAGATATATGATATTGCAATAAAAAATAAGTATTGCAGGTATATCAAAATGGTCACAGTTGCTCTTGTGGAATATACTGGTGCAAAATTATTAAGGGAGCGAAAGAAGAAAGCTACGCAGCAAGAGAAAATACAAGAAGCATATGGCATTCTAAAAAATATACTGAATTTGTGCGGGAAGATTATTTCGCTTTTTAGATGAGAAACCCCAAGAAAATAAAGAAAACGAAGAAGGCAAAAAAATCAACATTTCAAATGAAATTGTAAAAGTGGTCTATGCGTGTTTTTTGAATCAAAACGCAATATATAATGCACCACTAGACTATGACGTGATTCCACAAATGAGCTTAGCAGATGAGCTTCCACTAATGAAAAATCAGGACGTTTATATAGTCGGAAGTGGAAAATCAAAAAGACAAGAACAAGTAGTGACAAAGCCGTGCTTTCAATCAGAATTACAAGTTAATGTAAGGATGGTAGTTAGTCATAATGGCCTAAAAATAGATCGGGAAGTATATCAGAAAAAGCAGAAAAAAATTCTTGAAAGAGATGGACGCGCATAAACTATTAAAAATAGAAGAAGATAAAATAGTATATAACATTTTCAAAGACAGAGAAACATGGGATGAATTTCTGCTTCTTTTTGGAAAAACGGCTAAGGATTTTTGTGCGCGAGACTTTGAATTTGAAGTGATTCCAACGAAAGGAGAAATGAAAATTTTATCGGGAAGTAAAAATCCGAAGACAATGCAACGCTTCTTGAAAGGTAATAGTATAGCAGTAAATGAAAAATCTAAAGAAAAAGCTGAGACAGAAATAACGGATGGAAGCATAGTAAGACTTCTAAATGACGTGGCAGCAGGGCGTGATCCATTTTGGGAGGGAACTATTTGTATGCAAGTGGATTTGGGAAAGCTAAAAGGTTATCGAGGAAGTGACAGCTATCTTTTGCGTTTTGACGCAAAATGCAGCCTTACGGAAGACGGAAGAATTTTACAGCATGATGTGGAGAATCTATGATTATTAGTAGTTCCGACACTTCTGAAAAAATTTCAGCGTTAAATGTTCCCTAATACCAGGAAAATGGGAATGTTCCAAGCAAAGTTTTTTTGAAAGTGTAGGAACGAAGGCTACATTATAGCATTATGACACCAATTTAGGGCAACCACGCAAGTGGTTGCCCTTTCTTTGTATCTGGTATGATTTGACATTCGGCAACAGGATAGTAACCCATCAAAGGAGGATTGGCCGTTATGTTTGATTATTACGATACCCTGATAACCCCGGAAGAAGTTGCCGATATGCTGGGATGTGGTATGAACACCACCTATAAGCTTTTGAAGTCGGAAAAAAATAAAAGCTATGAGGATCGGTCGAGTTTGGAAAATTCCAAAGGGAGCAGTACAAGAATATATTGTGCAGGAAGCTCATATGAAAGCTGCTGGATGGTAATACGAAAAATGCCCACATGGATAATGACTCCATGTGGGTTTTCTGTTGCTTGAAAATAATGTTTGATAGAGGAATGCACATGTAGATACTCCAGTGTTAATGCTAAATAATGCATGGAGCAGAAGGAAGGTAGAAGTTGATCTTTATTAAAGGCACTAACATTAGAATAAAGCGGCCGAATGGAATAGTTGTAGTACAAACGGTCGCACAAGAGCAGCCGAATGTGTAGTGTATATACATTTGGCTATTCTTGCTAAGGGGAGGCGGATGCCGTCATAAATAATATTTTATTTTTCTGAATTTGTTCGCATGAAACTCTATGGATAGAAAGAAGGCAATTATAATGGGAGATACTGTTAATATACGATTGACCGCTGAAGATAAAATTCATCTACAACAGAGAATGGATGAAACTGGTAAAAGTAAAACAGAAGTATTTAAGAGTGCAATCTACTTTACTGAAATAGATGCAGACCTTGTTGATGAAATCATATCTAATATTGGATATTATGCGAGTGAAAAAAAAAATTGGGAAGGAGTAAAAGAGGAGGTTCATAGGTATGTGTTATATCGAACTCAAAAATGATAAGTATGAAACTTCGGAGGACTTAAAACATTTATTGCAATATATTCTTAGATTAGATAAGACAGCAGAAGATAGTCAAAGAGCGAATACTATAACAAATACCTTAGCAGGTTGTCAGCCAGCGATGATTCCCAATGAATATTTGTGTGATCCAAGTGCCGTTTATAACCTGATGCTTTTTGAAGTTAGGAGAAGACAGAAAGGAACTACGCAGTTTGCAAAACACCGCATTGTTTCTTTCGCGGCAACGGATTGTATTCTGCCACAGGACGTGGTATCTCTAGCAGAGAGGATTGCGAGCATTTATGCACAGAAAGGCTTTATTACAGCTTATGGAATTCATGCGGATAGATTTAATGTACATATTCATTTTGCAGTTTGTGCAGTATCGTTTCAAACACAGAATATGTTTCATATTCAGTGGGAAGCTGAGAGAAAAATGCTCGTGTCAGTAACAAATCAGTGGAAATCTGAGTTCGACGAGATGCTTCAAAATAATATCCAAATGAGGCAGTCAAGAGAAGCTGCATTGTATGGTGACGATATCGTTCGATACGGAAGCGTTCCGATAACTGCAAAAGGTCAAATGGTGCAAAATAGACGAGCTAAAATAGGTAAATAAAAAAGGAGATAGCACAATGGATAAGTTTGATGAAAAAGTGATCGGCTACGATTCGATAAAAGAGACGCTGCGGCAGATAGCAGATGTTCTTAAACGGCCGGAGGCTTATAAAGAAAAAGGAAAAGGTGTCCATGCCAAGGGGACTTCTGATGGAGTCTGCCCCGGATTAGGAAAGAGCCTGATGGCATCGATATTGATGGAAGAGTCTGGACGAAAATCCTTCGTCTTTCGAAGGATCAACGAAGGAAATACATTTCTGGGTGAGATGAAAGATATCTTTGACGTTGCAAAAGAAGAGGCACCGAGTATACTGCTCTTAGAAGATCTGAACCTTTATGTGGAATCCAATTCTCCCTATGCTCCGGAATGGGCTTGTTTACAAGCCTGTATTGACGAGACAAGCGATGCGGATATCTTTGTAATTGCCACGACAAATGATACAAGGTACATGCCGCAAAGTTTATTAAGACCGGGAAGATTTGACTATATTCTGAATTTGAATCCACCACTTGGTAAAACGGCAGAAGACATTGTAAGCTATTATCTTCGTGATAAAAATCTGGCGAAAGATGTACAGATCTCTGATATCGTAAAGGCTATGCCGCAGGTGAGCTGTGCAACGCTTGAAACTGTAATGAATCTCGCTGCAATCAATAGTGTCTATCGTGATCATGCACATGTTCAGAAGGAAGACATTATAGATGCACTTTTAAAAGTGGTCTATAATCTCAAAAAAACGGACTGTGAGGAGGAACCGCAGGAACACCAGATGATTGCGGTGCAAATGAGGCTGCGCATGCTGTTGTGGGAGAGGTTCTGCATTCTGGTAGCATTGGGATTATTACAATTCGCGGAAGTCATGGTGCTATTGGTGGTATGGAGAGTGGGTTTGCTGTTTATGCTAAGAGCGAAGAAGAATTTCAGGATGAGATCATAAAAACCTTGGCAGGCAAGGCGGGAACTGCTTTGATCTATGGAATCATGGACATTCGTGCAGCGGCTGATATTAAGAAAGCAGACCAGCTTCTGGATATCTGGCTGTGTCACTTTGCTGGTGGAGGTTTTTCAGGAGTTGAACCTAGCGAAAATAGATTGTCTGAACCAAGACTTTCCTATAATGAAGCGATTAAATCAGCAAAACTGGAAGAACTTTACCGCAGAGCCTATAAGATTCTCTATGACAACAGAGATTTCCTGCTTGCTGTCCAGAAAGAGCTTCTGGAACATGAAACGCTGCTGAACAGTGATCTGGCAAAAAATCCGGGAATCCTGTACCTAAACCCTATTATTCAAAAGGATAAAGCGGTCAAGCTTTTTGAGGCTTGGCCGCTTTTATCTGGCAATATGCAGTTGAAACTCAGGGTTCTTCCTCTATATATAGGAAAGCACACAGCATTTTAGTAACTGCCTCTCTTTGAACAGGAGAGAGCTTAGCCCAGAGATCAAGAAGCTTCTTTTGCTCCTTCGTCAGATAAACTGAGTCCTCCTCCTGAAAGAACTGGGAAAGCGTGATGCCGAAGCCCGAACAGATCTTCTCAATGGAAGCAACATTGGGTTGGAGATTTCTTCTCCGCCATGTTGAGATGGTGGATTGGGTCAGGCCAGAGTTTTCTGCAAGGGCATACTCAGACCAGTTGCGGGCAGCACGTTCTTTCTCTATGCGGCCCAGAATATCAAATGTGGGCTTCTCTCGTTCCATGGTTCGGCCTCCTTGTACAAATCGTAGTGCTTACTTACGATTTTATTGTGACAAGGCTTGACCGTTAATTGCATTAGTCGTATACTTTCAATAGTATATATCGTAGCAAGCAAGTCTTTTTTAGAAATCAAGCACAGATTTTAGAAACAAAAACTTTTTAGTCAGCAAAAGAGAAGATAGACAATGCCTGTCCACCACGGTTGCTATAATGGGGCTGAACCGAAGAGGAGGGCAAACCAATGACAGCAGACACCTTAAAAACGACCCGTGTTTTGGAACTTTATCAGGATTTTCTTTCTGGTAAGCTCATCAATAAGCAACAGGCCGCAGAGCAGTACCATGTGAATGTCCGCTCTATTCAGAGAGACATTGACAGCATCCGGGATTTTCTTTCGGAACAGTGTGCCAAAAGAAGGCATCGTACGAAAAATCGAGTACGACAAGAAAGAAAATGGCTACCGTCTGGTCACACAGGAGATCGAGCAGCTTTCCAAAGGTGAAGTGTTGGCCCTATGCAAGATTCTGCTGGAAAGCCGAGCTTTTACCAAAGAACAGGTTGAGAAGCAGTTGCAAATCATCCTGAACCTTTGTGTGTCTCAGAAAAAAAAAAAGCGACATTGAGTGGTTTATCAGCAATGAACTGTTCCACTATCACGACCCGGCTCATGCAACCGTTGACCCGGACAATCTGTGGATGGTGGCACAGGCCATCCGAAATCAGTCGGTACTGGAAATTGAGTATCAGAAGCTGAAAGACCGTCAAATCGTAAAACGGATGGTTGAGCCGGTGGGATTGATGTTCTCAGAGTATTATTTCTATCTCATGGCTGTTATCACAGACCACTCCACCAGAGAGGCTTTCCATAAAAAGAACGATCCTTATCCAACCATTTATCGGCTTGATAGGATACATTCCATCAAGGAAACAGGAGAAAAGTTCTCTGTACCCTATAAAGACCGCTTCAAAGAGGGCGAGTATAAGAACCGCACCCAGTTCATGTTCGGCGGTGAACCGCAGAAAATCAGCTTCAACTACTATGGCCCATCGGTGGAAGCTGTGCTGGACAAGTTCCCGATGGCAAAAGTCGTAGATGAAAAAGAGGGTGTTTGCTCTATTGAAGCCGAAGTCTTTGGCACAGGCGTAAAAATGTGGCTGCTCAGTCAGGGCAGTAAAGTCAAGGTGACTGCACCGGAAATGCTGGTGCAGGAGATAAAGCAGGAAATCGAACGGATGGATGCACAGTATGAACAGATGGGAGGTAAAACAAATGGATGAACAGTTCGTACATGAAGACCAAATGCGAAATGCCCGAACGCAGGGCGTAGGTTCCATGGTGTCAGAGCAAAACCGCCAGAACGCTTTAGAGTTGATGCGGAAGATGCACAAAATCGACACTCAGAATGCAGCGGCTAAGGCGAGAATCGAAAACAATCTGGATAAAGCACTACAATGCGTTGATAATGTCCGGGATTTCGTGGGTTCTCCAGAACATATTTTAGGAAATCCCAAAACAAAGCATGGAGAGATTGCAGAGAATGTGGATGTCTGGTTTCATAATGCAGACCAAATCATGCACAACCAAAAAGCAGATGCAACCTTTGAAGGCGTAGGGCGCACCGTTGCAGCGGATTATAAGGTACACGGTGTCGATGTTCAGTCCAAGTATATCAATGGAGCAAACAACTCGTGGAGCCATGTGCTGAAGCATATGAAGGATTATAAAGGCAACTATGAAGCTTTCGGAAAAGACGGATACTATGTGATTCCGAAAGATCAGTATGAACAAATCAAAAAAATTCTGTCTGGTGATACAGATGGTCTGAGTGCAAAATCAATTCGTGCCATTAAAGAAAAGGTACAAGAAATCGAAGCTCAAACAGGGCGTTCTTTCTTTGAGGTAGTGCAATCGGGTAATGTGGATTATGCCGCTGTGCAGCAGGGAAAGATTCACGAAACGCTGGATAAGAAATCCGACCAGTTAAACCAGACAGCCGACAACCAGAAACAGCGTGCGGATGAACGCAGCGATAAGAAACGAGAACAAGCACAGCAGGAAGCAGCACCGTCCTTGCAAAAGGCTGGAAAAGCTGCTGCGGAGGCCGCTTTTATTTCGGGTGGATTCCAGTTGGCGGTTGGTATTTACAGCAAGTGCAAAGAGGGCAAGAAAATCAACGAATTTACGGTGGATGACTGGAAAGACATTGGCATAGATACGGCAAAAGCAGCCGCAGAGGGCGGTATCAGTGGCTTTGCGATTTACAGCATCACCAACTTTACAAGCATTTCGGCTGGCCCTGCGGCCGCAGGCGTTTCGTTGGCATTCTCGGTATCTGAGCTGGCATATCGTAAGAGCACCGGGGCAATTTCCGATGAAGAGTTCAAGGAAAGCTGCCAGATGGCTGCACTGAACGCTGCTGTAAGTGCCGTTGGTGCTGCAATCGGACAAGAACTGATCCCGATTCCGTTGCTGGGTGCTTGGATAGGTTCCTTTATTGCAACCCAAGGCTTGGAGCGGCTCTGTGACGAAGGCTTCCATAACGCACTTACAATGTCCGCCTACGAAGTGCGGAAAATGACCCAACGGCTGGAATACGGAACTGCACGCATTGCGTACAGCTCTGCTTATACAAATTAGGCAATTTCTCAAGCGCAGAACCTCCATGAAGAGACCCAAACGCTTCTGGATGATTTCAACAGAAAGAAAAAGGTGATTTTTATGACAAAGGAACAATGCAGCTTACAACCGAATTATTACGGCAGTTCTTGTGATTTTCAGGATTTGCAGTCTGCGGTGCAGCAGTTGACGACCAAATCCGATGCACAATTTGAGGAACTGAAAAACGAGAAGTGGTTCCATCGTATTTTCAATATGGTGGTCTGTCCCAGAAAAACAATATCCGCATGGCAGAGCAGATCACTTCTTTGGCACAGGCACAGGGAATCCTGATTGAAATTCTGGTTCGTCTGGCCGATCAGGATGCCAATATCGCCGGGATGGTCATGCAGTCCCAAAGCGACATCCGGGCACTGGCTCAGAACAGTGCTTATCTTCAGGAGCGGCTTTATCTGCTGGAAGACAAGAGCTATGGCATCAAGGAAAACGAAAATCTGAAGGATTTGAACAGCCAGCAGCGGAATATTCTGTCCGGCTGCTTGAACGAAGCATCTAAGCTGTATGCAATGCCCTCCAACGAGCAGCGTTTGTATGCCAACGAACTGCTGAACTACCTGAATGCTGATGCACAGGTGGCGAATCTGGAAGATGCTCTGATGATCTGGAAGATAACGCAAAGCGGAAAATCCTGAGCTGCGTTATCACCTATATGTATCTGTACGACCATACTGCGGAGTCGATGGAACAGGATGAGCAGGAAGATTTCATCGACCTGTTTGACCTTGGCCGCAAGACCATCAAATCCTTGAAGCAGCAGACCGTGGACACCTATCGTCTGCGTGGTGTGGACGGCTGCATTGACCGCTATATCACTGCACCCATTGAAATCACCGAAGAAACCCCGTTTGAAGTGGAGCTGCCGGAACAGAAAACCGCAGAGGGAGCCTCTGAAGCTCAGACCGAAGAAAATGGTGAAGAAGCCATCGATACGAATGCGCCCCGTGAAAAGTTGGTGCTTTCCGGTTCGATTCAAAATGACGGGGAAACAATCTACAAGGATAAAGACATTCACTTCTCCTCGGCTATTATGAACTGTAAAGGTACGGTCAAGTTTATCAACTGTGCTATCCACTACAATGAGGATGAAGTTAGCCGAATTTTCTTGGGAGATGAAGCATCTCTCCAAATCGAATCGTCAACGGTGATTTGCCATGGAGACCGTGAAAAGGGCTTCTTTATTCAGTCGATAGAGAATTCCAAAGGCTTGGGCACTTGTACGATAACAAATAGCACTTTCGTTGATAATCTTGATTTTATCAAGGGAAAGTTTGATATACTGGATTTCAATAACAACTTGACGCAGGGACTATATTATCCTTTGATGGATATTAAGGTAAAAACCTCCGCAAAAATTCGCAACAGCAGATTTCTCTCGCACACGCCTTCCTTCGCAAAGAAGTACTCAAAAGCGGTCTGGATAGACAAGACGAGCTTTTATATCTACATAACGAGTCTGATAATGAACCAGCCGAGATTTTGATAGACAATGACGTCTTTGTAGGAAAAGAAAAGTTCGATTTCGCTCATTCTGAAGAGCAAAAAAGAACATAGAATGATTGGAAAATCAGAAGAACAAGAAGAACTTCTGGCAATTAAAGGCCCTTCTTCTAAACTGTGTAGGTATAATAAAGATGCCATGGGAACGGTTTCAAACTGCACATTTACAAATATGGGAAAATGTGTTAGCGGTATGGATACTGTTACCAATTGCATATTTGACGGATGTAGCTATGCAGTTGACGAATGTTGTTATAAAGTCAAGGAAAGCCGATTCTATAATTGCGCTTTGGCATGTCAGAAGCTGTTTGGACAAGCCGTAGTTTCCAATTGTCAGTTTGTGAATTGCAAAGGTGAGGAACTTATTACATCTGGTTTGAATGCTGAAGTAAAAGTTGAAGACTGTGAATTTTCAAACATTCGTTTGGTCGAAGATGGATTCACCTACTATTTCAGGTCAATGATTGTCTTTGGAACCGCTGACTCGAAATTTGCCAATGCTGGACGCTGGAGCGAAGTTAATCGGTGCCTATTTAATGGCATCTGCATTTCTCGAAAGAGTAACCGTACTCCCAAAAGTGATGAACACGCATATGTGATTTGTGCACAGGTCACAAGCGTTGATAAATTCAAGTTTGCAAGAGCGCGTGTTGCAGACTGCACCTTTACAAACTGCGCATCAGTAAATAGTAAACTTATCAACACGGAACCATACGATTCTCTATTTGGAAAAAAGCACAACTATATGGCTGTTTCTTCCAGAAATAAT